>VFQS010000237.1_pt1 | contig 71717 bp, 56 predicted proteins | sample 3512361 | NCBI WGS metagenome assembly VFQS01 (sample SAMN10412375, study PRJNA504923) | tailings metagenome | isolation source: Relicate 1 Philex TSF3 active mining | place: Philippines | reverse complement strand
ACCCTATCTTTGCAAAAAAATAATCCATGTTAGAAAATAAAGACCAATCAAGAACGAGTTTATCGCAATTAGGCGAATTTGGATTAATTGATCACTTAACTAAAAACTTTACTATTAGTCAAGAATCGACATTAAAAGGTATTGGTGACGATGCTGCGGTATTGAATTTTGGCGATAAAAAAGCAGTCATTTCAACCGATTTATTAATTGAAGGTGTTCATTTTGATTTGGCCTACATGCCTTTACGCCATTTAGGATACAAAGCAGTGGTAGCGAATATTTCTGATATTTGTGCCATGAATGCTACTCCTACACAAATTACGGTTTCTATTGCGGTTTCAAATCGTTTTCCATTGGAAGCTTTAGAAGAATTATTTGACGGAATTACGATGGCTTCAAAAGTATACAATGTAGATGTTATTGGTGGCGATACTACTTCTTCACAAAAAGGATTAATAATTAGCATAACAGCAATTGGTGATGCAAATGCAGAAGATATTGTATATAGAAATGGGGCAAATGAAACTGATTTATTAGTAGTTTCAGGCGATATTGGAGCGGCTTACATGGGTTTGCAAGTTTTGGAACGCGAAAAACAAGTATTTCAAGTGAATCCAAACAACCAACCCGATTTAGAGCCGTATACTTATTTAATTGAACGCCAACTAAAACCAGAAGCGCGTAACGATTTGAAAGAATTATTTGAAAAATTAGACTTTAAACCCACCGCTATGATTGATATTTCGGATGGTTTATCGTCGGAAATTTTACATTTGTGTAAGCAAAGTAATGTAGGTTGTAATTTATACGAAGAGAAAATTCCAGTGGATCCACAATTGATAAATGTGTGTGAAGAATTTAATTTAGACATCACAACCGTAGCATTAAGTGGTGGTGAAGATTACGAATTGCTTTTCACTATTAAAATGGAAGATTTTGACAAAATCAAAGGCAATCCAAATTTCACCGTAATCGGACACATGGTTGCCGCTACTGAAGGAAATCATTTAATCACAAGAGCCAATACGAAAATTGAATTGAAAGCAAGAGGCTGGAATGCGCTTTCTGAATAGTTTACAGTCGCAGTATTCAGTCTCAGTTTAAACAACTTCAGAAAAATAAAACCCCAAATTTCAATTGAAATTTGGGGTTTTTACTTTGTATTTCGTACTTCCAAATCACATTTTCATCAACCAATTTCTCATCGAAACTTCATTGTTGATAATATCGCGTAATTCTGAAATCTTCATTCTATCTTGTTGCATAGAATCTCTGTGACGAATGGTTACCGTTTCATCTTCTAAGGTTTGATGATCAACCGTAATACAAAATGGTGTTCCTAATGCGTCTTGTCTTCTGTAACGTCTTCCCACAGCGTCTTTTTCGTCATACGCTACATTAAAATCCCATTTCAAATCATCTATAATTTTACGCGCTACTTCTGGCAAACCGTCTTTTTTAACCAATGGTAAAACAGCAGCTTTTGTAGGTGCTAATACTGAAGGTAAACGTAAAACTGTTCTTGTAGAACCATCTTCCAACACTTCTTCTTGTAATGATTTTGAGAATACTGCCAAGAACATTCTATCTAATCCTACCGAAGTTTCTACTACATAAGGCACATAATTTTTGTTTTCTTCGGTATCGAAATATTGTAATTTTTTACCGGAATATTGTTCGTGTGCTTTCAAATCAAAATCGGTTCTCGAGTGAATTCCTTCTAATTCTTTAAATCCGAATGGGAAGTTAAATTCAATATCAGCCGCAGCATTAGCGTAATGTGCTAATTTTTCGTGGTCGTGGAAACGGTAATTTTCCTTTCCTAAACCAAGCGATTGATGCCAAGCTAAACGAGTGGTTTTCCAGTATTCATACCATTTCATTTCTTCTCCTGGCTTCACAAAGAATTGCATTTCCATTTGTTCAAATTCGCGCATACGGAAAATGAATTGTCTTGCTACGATTTCATTTCTAAATGCTTTTCCGGTTTGAGCAATTCCGAAAGGAATTTTCATTCTACCCGTTTTTTGAACGTTTAAGAAGTTTACGAAAATCCCTTGAGCTGTTTCAGGGCGAAGATATAAATCCATTGCGTTTTCAGCAGAAGCACCTAATTTTGTACCGAACATTAAGTTGAATTGCTTTACATCAGTCCAATTTTTAGAACCACTTTCTGGACAAGCAATTTCTAATTCTTCGATTAAGGCTTTAACATCGGCAAGGTTTTCTGTCTCTAAAGAGCGAGCCATTCGTTCTAGAATTTCCTTCTTTTTAGACAAATATTCCATCACACGTGGATTAGTAGTCTTGTATTGCTCTTCATCAAAAGCAGCACCAAAACGTTCACGAGCTTTATCGATTTCTTTTTGTGCTTTTTGGTTTAATTTTTCAGCATAATCCTCAATTAATACATCGGCACGGTATCTTTTTTTCGAATCTTTATTATCAATTAATGGATCATTAAACGCATCCACGTGACCAGAAGCCTTCCAAGTGGTTGGGTGCATTAAAATTGCAGCATCTAATCCTACAATATTTTCATGCATTTGTACCATCGATTGCCACCAATATTCACGGATGTTCTTTTTTAACTCCACACCATTTTGTGCGTAATCATAAACTGCACTAAGTCCATCGTATATTTCGCTCGACGGAAATATAAATCCGTATTCCTTTGCGTGCGAAACTACATTTTTAAATATATCGTCTTGTTTTGCCATACTGCAAAAGTAAAAATAGGATTGGAATAAAGAAAAGTTTTTAAGGAATTAAATACAAATTATTTATAATCAAATGTAGACGAGCCTATTTTTGTATACTCACTGTAAATATTGATGATGTATCTTCCTTTAGGCGATTTGTTTTGTAATAAATCTACATACGCACAAACATCGGTATCATTTTTATTGTAATTTACCTCTGAAACAGCACTATATTGAAGTTTTACTCCTAATTCATTTTCAACATATGAATTGTCTTTTGAAACGATTTGATTTTTAGGATTTACAACTTGTATGTACAATGTTTTGTCTCCCGATTTTACAACTTCATTTTTTTGTAAGGTATAACAAACACGCAACTGCTGAATTTGTGAATTGTTTGATTTATATAAATTAGAATAAATTTTTACTCCTTTTGCATTTATATTGATTGCTGATAAACGATTTGACGCCACTGGAATAGTTGCCACATTAGTTTTAGAAATTTTAGCTATCGCTTGATTTTTTTCAGCAATTTTATCGTTTAATACTTTTGCTTTTTGTGCGTAAAACAAAATTGAATCGTTTACTAATTCAGCATTGAATTGGCGTGTTGAATCTGAAGAAAGCGCCAATAATTGTGCGTTTTTAGCAGATTCAATACTTAAAGAATCATATTTATGTAAAATTTCGCCAAGTTGGCTTTCTAAAATTTGAATTTCTAATTCAGAATCTTTCTTAAATGCTGTAAATTCTTCTGTAACTTTGTAATAATTTACACTAAAAAACAACAATAATAACATTAATATTATGATGCTAATTTTTGTAATTTTGTTTTTATTAATCGCCATACCCTACTGTTATACTGCAAAAGTATTCAAATTAATTTATTTTATTTTAATAAACCGACAAAATGCTGAAAAACCTGATAAACTTGCTTTTTCCAAAATTATGCACCGGCTGCAATTCACTTTTGTTGGAAAATGAAATTTTAATTTGTGCTCATTGCCGACATGAATTGCCGCTAACCCAACATCATTTACTGAAAAACAACTATGTTGCTAAGAAATTTAACGGTATTATTCCGGTTGAATTTTGCAGTGCAATGCTTTATTTTCATAAAGACGGAATTGTTCAAAATTTGATTCATCATTTAAAGTATAAAAATCGGCCAGAAATTGGTAAGCTTCTAGGAAATTGGTATGCAAACGACTTAAAAGAAGTGGCAAAAGAGCATTGTTTTTCAGCAATAATTCCGGTACCGCTTCATAAAAAAAGAATGAAAGAACGAGGCTATAATCAAGTAACTACTTTTTGTGAAGCCTTATCGCAAAACTTAGGAATTGAAATAAACGATCAACTTATGTATCGAAAAATGTATTCGAAAACACAAACAAAAAAAAGTAAAGAAGCCCGATCTGAAATTACTACTTCACTCTTTGATGTTTCTTTTACTTCTGCCGATCATGGAAAGCATTATTTATTAGTAGATGATGTAATTACATCGGGCGCAACGCTTGAAGCTTGTGCAAAAGCTCTATTAAAAATTCCGGATGTAAAAATTAGCATCCTTACTATTGCCTATACTGATTCTTAAAAATTACTAAAATTTGTATGTTTACATAAATTATAGTTGTTATTTTGTACCTTCTTTATTTTTTTAAAATGATAAAATTAAAACACATAATATTCCTTTTTATAGCAGCTATTTTTTTTACGAATTGCGCTAAAAGAGGCACTATCTCTGGAGGCCCAAAAGACACAATTGCACCAAAAATTGTAGGAAGTTTACCTAAAAATTTTAGCACAAATTTTAAAGGAAGTGAGATCAAAATTAATTTCAACGAATTAATTAAAGTGAAAGACATTGCTAAGCAATTGATCATTTCGCCGCCTTTAAAAAAACAACCTATAATTGTTCCGCAAGGAAGTGCTAGTAAATTTATTTCCATAAAATTATTAGATACCCTACAAGAAAACACAACCTACAGTTTTAATTTTGGTCAAAGTATATCGGATAACAATGAAAACAATCCGTATTCACAATTTAAATATGTTTTTTCTACGGGAGATTATATAGACTCTTTAACAGTTGTAGGAAAAATAAAAGATGCTTATTTACAAAAACCGGATAATTTTGTTAGTGTTTTATTATATGACGCTAAAACATTTACCGATTCAACTGTGTATAAAGAAACCCCTTTGTATGTAACCAATACTTTAGATAGTTTAAAATTGTTTTCACTTGAAAATTTGAAAGAAGGTACCTATCAAATTATTGCATTAAAGGACAAATCTGGAAATAATAAATTTGACCCAAAAAGCGATAAAATTGGTTTTTTAAACGAACCGATAACATTACCTACTTCAACCGCCTATGAATTGGAATTATTTGCTGAAAAACCTGCATTTAAAGCATTTAAACCTACTCAAGAAAGCAACAACAAACTCTTTATGGGTTATGAAGGCAATCCTAAAAACTTAAAAATATCAGCCAAAAAAGGAAATAAAAATATTCCTATAAAAATGGCTAAATTTCTAGAAAAAGAGAAAGATTCAGTCCAATTATTTTTTCCAAAAATGGAATTAGATTCACTAGAAATAATCGTTGAAAATGGTAATTATAAAAAATCATTTACTTCAAAATTAAAAAGTTTGAAAGAAAGTGATAGCCTAAAAATAGACGCCAAAACTCAAGGCACTTTGTCTTTTAGAGAACAATTTATTTTAAAGAGTTCAACGCCTATTATATCTATTGATAATTCTAAAATAACTCTAAGAAATAAAGATTCAGTTGCTGTAAATTTTACTTCAAGTTATGATGATTTTAATCAAGAAATTAGTTTTGATTTCAAGAAGGAAGAGGAACAAAAATATACTTTAGAAATCTTACCCGAAGCGTTTACCGATTTTTATGAAACAAAAAATGATTCTTTACAATTTGTGGCTAATACCAAATTAATTTCTGATTATGGGAATTTAAAAGTTAACCTTTCGGGAGCAAAACGATTTCCTTTAATTTTAGAAATCCTTGATGAAAAAGGTGATGTAATGTATTCTAAAATATCGCAAAAGGAAACAGCACTGATTTTTGAAACCATTGAGCCTAAACAATATACTTTACGGGTTATTTATGATGATAATGCGAATGGTTTTTGGGACACGGGCGATTATTTAGCTAAAAAACAAGCCGAAGAAATTATTTATTATCCTAAACAAATTGATGTTAGAGCCAATTGGGATGTAGAACAAGATTTTGGTTTAGAGTAATTTAAATTGATCTTTATCCTTCAAAAAATTGAATTGTTCTCGGGTCGAAATTTGCGTGTTTTTATCTAATTCACAATAAAAAATTCCCAATTCATTTTGGCAATTTAATTGTTCATTCCCCATAAAATCAAATACTTTTGAATGACCAGGATAGTCTAATCCGTTTGCATCTTCGCCTATTCTATTGACGCCAATTGTATAGCACATATTTTCAATGGCGCGTGCTTTTAAAAGTGCATCCCAAGCATTAATTCGAGGTTTTGGCCAATTAGCAACATACAATAACAAATCGTAATTTTCTACATTTCTTGCAAAAACAGGAAAACGCAAATCGTAGCAAATTTGAAGACAAATATTCCAATTGTTATACTTTACTATTACTTTGTCTTCGCCTTTCGTATAGGCTTTGACTTCGCCAGCAAGGGCAAATAAATGTCGTTTGTTATAGTATTCAACATTACCCGATGGAAATACAAAAACCAAACGATTATAAAATTTATCATTTTCTTTAATCACTAAACTTCCGGTAATAGCGCTTTTCTTTTGCATCGCCAATTCTTTTAGCCAAGTCATAGTAGGTCCGTCCATTGATTCCGCTACGTTTTGAGGCTGCATTGTAAATCCTGAAGTAAACATTTCAGGCAAAACGAATAAATCAAAAGATTCATCCTCATTTAAGAAATATTCTTCAATGAATTTTCGATTTACTTGTGGATTTTCCCAAGCTAATTTGGTTTGAAAAAGCGCGACTTTCATTATGTTAAGATTGTTTTTGATGTTGTTATTTTGCCACGGATTACACAAATTTACACAGATTATCTAATTATCTTTTGATTCCTAACTGAATTCTCAGTAAAAATCATTATAATCCTTTAATCAGTAGCTTAAACAAAAAACGCATCCAAATGAATGAATGCGTTTTATTATTTTGAAGTTTCAATGAATTATTTCAAAGAAGCTTTTAAATATTCTCTGTTCATACGAGCGATGTTTTCTAACGAAATTCCTTTTGGACATTCGATTTCACAAGCTCCAGTGTTTGTACAATTTCCGAATCCTTCTTCGTCCATTTGACGGACCATGTTTAAAACACGTTGAGTTGCTTCAACTTTTCCTTGCGGTAATAATGCATATTGTGAAACTTTTGCTCCTACGAATAACATTGCAGAACCGTTTTTACAAGTTGCTACACAAGCACCACAACCTATACATGCAGCCGCCATAAACGCTTTATCTGCATCATCTTTAGGAACTGGAATTGAGTTGGCATCAATTGTATTTCCAGATGTGTTTACCGATACAAAACCTCCTGCTTGTTGAATTCTATCGAAAGCACTTCTATCCACAACTAAATCTTTCACAACTGGGAAAGCTTTACTTCTCCATGGTTCAATATAAATTGTATCGCCATCTTTGAACATTCTCATATGTAACTGACACGTCGTGATACCACTGTCAGGTCCGTGAGCACGTCCGTTGATGTATAAAGAACACATTCCGCAGATTCCTTCTCGACAATCGTGGTCAAATGCTACTGGTTCTTTCTTTTCGTTAATTAATTGCTCGTTTAATTGGTCTAACATTTCCAAAAACGAACTTGCAGTAGAAACATTATCTAATTTATAAGTTTCCATGCTTCCTTTAGCATTAGCGTTCTTTTGACGCCAAATTTTAAGGGTTATATTGATATTTTTTGCTGCGCTCATAATCTATTATTTGTAATTTCTAGCTGCAATTTTGATTTCTTCGTATACTAATTCTTCTTTGTGAAGTTCTGCTTTGCTGATATCGCTTCCTTTGTATTCCCATGCTCCAACGAACTTAAAGTTTACATCGTCACGTAAAGTTTCACCTTCAGCATCTTGATATTCTTCACGGAAGTGACCTCCACAAGATTCTTTACGTTGCAACGCATCCATTGCCATTAATTGACCTAATTCTATAAAGTCTGCTACACGCATTGCTTTATCTAATTCAGGGTTCAATTCATCAGCACTTCCTGGAACGTAAACCTCATTGTAAAACTCTTCTTTTAACTGAGCAATTTCTTGAATTGCTTGTATTAAACCTTCTTCGTTACGGGCCATTCCTACTTTATTCCACATAATTAAACCTAAACGTTTGTGGAAATGATCTACAGACTTAGAACCGTTATTATTTAAAAACTTGCTGATTGCATCTTTAACTCTTGATTCTGCTTCATCAAATTCAGGAGAATCTGTAGCAATTTTACCTGTTCTAATTTCGTCTGCTAAATAGTTTGAAATAGTATATGGTAATACGAAATATCCATCTGCCAAACCTTGCATAAGAGCAGAAGCCCCTAAACGGTTAGCTCCGTGATCAGAGAAATTAGCTTCCCCAGCTACGAAACATCCAGGAATTGTAGATTGTAAGTTGTAATCTACCCAAACACCTCCCATGGTATAGTGAACTGCTGGATAAATTTTCATTGGTGTTTCATAGGGATTTTCATCGGTAATTTTTTGATACATGGTAAATAAGTTACCGTATTTCTCTTCTAGCCAAGCTTTACCTAATTTAGTAATTTCTTCTGGTGTAGGATTATGATTTCCTTTAGCATAAGCCGCTTGTTTTCCTTTATTTTGAATTTCAGTAGAAAAATCTAAATATACTCCTTCATTTGTATCGTTAGCTTCAATTCCATAACCTGCATCACAACGCTCTTTGGCAGCTCTTGACGCCACGTCACGAGGTACTAAGTTACCAAAAGCTGGATATCTTCTTTCTAAGAAATAATCTCTATCTTCTTCTGCAATTTGGGTTGGTTTTAATTTACCCGCACGAATTGCTTCTGCATCTTCTTTTTTCTTTGGAACCCAAATACGTCCTGAGTTACGTAACGACTCAGACATCAACGTTAATTTTGACTGATTGGTTCCGTGAACTGGAATACAGGTTGGGTGAATTTGTACAAAACAAGGATTTGCAAATAAAGCGCCTTGCTTGTGGATTTTCCAAGCTGCCGTTACGTTACTTCCCATCGCATTAGTAGAAAGAAAATAAACATTACCATAACCTCCTGAAGCAATTACAACTGCATGAGCTGAATGTCTTTCAATTTCACCTGTAACTAAGTTACGAGCAATGATTCCTCGAGCTTTACCATCGACTTTTACTATATCTAACATTTCGTGACGGTTGTACATTTTTACACGACCCAACCCAATTTGTCTTGATAAAGCTGAATAGGCTCCTAATAATAATTGTTGGCCTGTTTGTCCTGCTGCATAAAAAGTACGTTGTACTTGAGTTCCACCAAATGAACGATTGTCTAACATTCCACCATATTCACGAGCAAAAGGAACTCCTTGAGCCACACATTGGTCAATGATATTACCAGAAACTTCTGCTAAACGGTGAACATTTGCTTCACGTGCACGATAGTCACCTCCTTTAATTGTATCATAGAAAAGACGGTAAACGCTATCACCATCATTTTGATAATTTTTTGCTGCGTTAATTCCTCCTTGAGCTGCAATTGAATGCGCACGACGTGGAGAATCTTGAAAACAAAATGCTTTTACATTGTAACCCATTTCTCCAAGAGAAGCGGCGGCTGATGCTCCTGCTAAACCAGTTCCTACTACAATAATATCGATTTTTGGTCTATTATTTGGAGCAACTAATTTTAAATGGTTTTTGTGATCGGTCCATTTATCTTTTAAAGGACCTGCTGGTATTTTAGAATCTAACTTCATAATATATACTGATGTTGATTATTTTTTAAAATGTAAGATAACAGGAATTATTGCAAATAATAGAGGTACTATAATTGCAAATGCTTTTCCAAAGAACTTAATCAATGGAGTTAATTTAGAACTATTTACCCCAATTGATTGAAACGCACTCTGAAATCCATGCCACAAGTGGAATGATAAAGCCAACATAGCTAATACATATCCAATTGTAAAATACAATCCATATTTAGCATCTTTAAAGAAATCAACTGTTAATTTGTATAAGTCTTTATATAAATCTGCTGTTTTTACATCGGCTTGACTGTAGTATAATTCCGTTCTATTTTTTATTACAAATTGCTTTGGCATCATGGTTTGATCCATTTTTTCACCTTCTTTAGCTACTTGATCCACTGGGAAATATTGCCCTACTTGAGTTCCAACATAAAAATTTTGCTTTTGACCTTGCACCTCAATTGTTTTTGTCATTAAAGGCATGTTTTTGTCAAAATGCATTTTTGCCCAGAAATTAACCATGTGAGTCGCTATAAAAACTAAAATGATAGTTCCTAAAACAGCCATGTTTCTGGAAGCAAAACTACTTGAAGAACCATCAGTTTTAGCATATCCAATAGGTCTTGCTTTTTTGTTTTGAATCGTTAATAATATTCCGTCGATTGCATGGAATAAAATAGAAATGTACGTTAAATAAGAAAGTAATTTTACTGCCGGATTGGAAGTCATAAATAAGGCATACTGATTAAAATTCAAAGCATTGTTTGGAACAAGCAATTGAAGATTTCCTGCTAAGTGACCTGCCAAAAACAAGCATAAAAATAAACCTGTAAGAGCCATCCAATACTTTTTTGCGATAGATGACTTTAAAAGTGCTGATTTTGCCATAATTTTATTTGATTGTAATAGTTTTATAAAAATCAAAACAAAAATACAGCTATTTGAAATTAACTACAACCTTTTAGAGCTAATTTATAATGAATTTAAAATAATTTAACTTCTGTTGAATATCAATAGGTTATAATAGTATTTCTATAATATATATATCATTTTAACGATTTTTTTATGCAACACCACAACTTATCGAGCTTGAAAATTCTAATAAACCAATTTATTTTTACTAAAAATCAAGTAATTACTTCAACGACAAAACAATACTTAGTGACAATCAATATTCTATTTGTTCTTTTTTGGCGCAATAATTTCAAAGTCGCTTGTTGCTGTTGAATCATCTTTTGTGATTGATAGTTTATACTTTCCAACAGGGAGATAATAAAGATTATTTTTTGCAGGATTTATAACCACTTTTTTATCACTTTTATTCCATTTTTCGGCAACTTCTTTGGCGAGTTCATATGTATAAGTAAATGAATTTAAGCCATTCTTAACAGATACTTGCTCTTGATAAATCACACGATTGGTTTCGGTAGAAATGGTTATTTTAGCCATCCCATCTGCATTTGAATAGAACCAAATTTCTTGTGAAGGCGATTTTGCTTCTTCCCATGCGTAAGATTTATTACCCCAACGATCCGATTTAGTTCTATCGTTCACTTTAAACAAATGGATGCTCTTCGCTAACACTTCTTTTGTTAATTCCTGCACTTTCGAAATATCTAATTTATAAATAGAACGTCCGTGTGTTCCCACAATTAATTCTTTTGCTTTATCTTGAATTTTCAAATCATGTACCGCTACTTTTGGCATTCCGTTTGAGAATTTTTGCCAAGTTGAACCTTTGTCAATAGAAATAAACAATCCATTATCTGTTCCCACGTATAAAATATTCTCGTTTACCGAATCTTCAACAATTACATTTACTGCCTGCGATAATCCACTGGAAATAGCGGTCCAAGTATTTCCAAAATCTTCCGAAACAAAAACATAACTTTCAAAATTATCATTTCTATATCCATTCAAAGTAGTATAAACTCTCTCTTTTTTATGTTGAGACGCGATAACTCTTGAAACCCATAAATTTTGAGGCAAATTACCTGAAATCAATTGCCAAGAAACGCCACCGTCTTTAGAAACCTGAATTTTCCCATCGTCAGAACCCACGTATAGCAATCCAAATTGGAGTTTACTTTCCGAAATTGTTGTGATTGTTCCAAAAGCTACATTTCCCTCTTTAGGTCCGTTTGTTAAATCATCTGAAATTTTTTCCCACGATTTGCCTTGATCCATGGAACGATGCAAATATTGAGAGCCCATATATAAAATATCTTGATTGTGTGAAGAAAGTAAAATGGGCGTTTGCCAATTGTATCGCAACGGTTTTTCATCTTTTCCTACCTTTGGGGAAATAAAATCAAACTGATTTTCTTTTTGGTTGATGCGGTAATAATTCCCAAATTGGTACCCCGTGAAAACCACATTTGGATTGCGACTATCGATTTGAATTTGCATACCATCGCCACCGATTAATTCTTTATACGGATAATTTCCTTCTTGATGCCAAGCAACATTTTGCTCAAAATTATTAGGTCCAAACCACACGCCATTATCCTGCAATCCACCATACACATTATAATTTTCTTGATTATCAACATTCACCGCATACAATTGACCAACAGCTTCATTATTACATTTAATCCAATGCGCTCCATTGTCGTATGAAATATTAATTCCGCCATCGTTTCCATTAATAATGTGATTCGAATTTTCAGGATTGATCCAAGTTACATGATGATCGGCATGCACATTTTCTTTGGAAATAGCTTGAAACGTTTTACCTCCATCTTCAGAAAACAATAATGGTACACCCCCAATATATACTTGGTTTTCATTAGAGGCATCTACCGAAATATTTGCAAAATAATACCCATACGTATAATACATATCATCGATATATGACGTGTTGGTTTTCTTCCAAGATTTCCCGCCATTTTCAGATTTATAGACTTCGCAACCAATAACTTCGGTTTCAAACAAGGCTTTGTTAGCATCTAAAAGTAGCTCTAGCACCGCATTTGTTCCTGCATTTTCTACCCACTTTTTAATATTTTCGGCACGGTATTTTTCACTAAAACCACTTTCTTTCAAGGCGTTATTAAGCTCTTTATTATCTATATTTTGAAAATCCTCACCCGGTGAAGCAAGCATGAGTTGCAACTTATTCTTTGAAACCGCTTTTGGTCGTTTATTCTGATTGTCCACAACGGCATAAATCACATTTTCATTAAATAAAGCTAAGCCAATTCTTCCCACACCTTCATTCGAAGGAAATCCACTTTCTTTTGTAGTAATTAATTTCCAAGTAGTTCCGCCATCTTCACTTTTATAAATACCCGATTTTTCTCCATCACCGTCAAAATGCCAGGCTTTTCTATCTTTTTGCCAAGACGCCGCAAACATAATTTTTGGATTATTTTTTGAAACTGCTAAATCAATAATTCCAGTATCTTCTGCTACAAATAAGGTTTGTTTCCAAGATTTTCCACCATCGATTGATTTATAAATACCGCGTTCTTTGTTAGTTGTATATAAATGACCTACAGCAGCCACCACAATTTCATTTAAATTGCTTGGGTTAACCCAAATTCTACTAATATGATGCGAATCATTTAAACCTAAATTTTGCCACGTTTTTCCTTTGTCAGAAGATTTTAAAACTCCAACACCTGCATAAGACGAGCGAGAGGAATTCACTTCACCTGTTCCCACCCAAATGGTTCCTGAAGTCCAATCTACTGATACCGAACCACAATTTATAGTTTCGGCACTGTCCATTACGGGCTCAAATGAAGTACCGTTATTGTTCGTGTACCAAAGTCCGCCTGAAGCATACGCCACATAAAATTCAGTTGGGTTTTTCGGATTCACGGCAACATCAACCACACGACCACTCATGATTGTTGGCCCAATATTTTTAGCGGTTACTTTATTAAACAAAGTATTTTGAGCAATTGCCGATTGCACAATCAATAAAAACAGGATAGTAATTTGCTTCATCTTGAAAAATTTTGTTGAAAATTAACTAAAAACATAGACTTACACAAAATTTCTATTGGTTTTTACAACTTTTAATTTTTATCTTATTAATTTTGGAAAACTATTTTAAACACATATAAACATAGAATTTGTTATACACAAAAACTAGTCACTAATCACTTATCACTTAAAAAATGAAATACCATCAAATAGACCGTAACTTATACGTTAAAAATAGAGCAAAATTTACGGCTCATATGAAACCAAACAGCGTTGCGGTTTTTAATTCAAATGACATTTATCCTTTAAGTGCCGATAGCACTTTACCTTTTGCACAACACAAAGATATTTTATATTTATCGGGTGTGGATCAAGAAGAAAGTATTTTATTACTATTCCCTGATGCACCTTACGAACATTTGAAAGAAATTTTATTCTTAAAAGAAACGAATGAACATATTGCCATTTGGGAAGGTGAAAAACTAACAAAAGAACGAGCCTTTGAAGTTTCCGGTATTAAATCGGTGATTTGGTTGCAAGATTTTCACAAGACGTTGAAAGAAATTATGGCGTATGCCGAAACGATTTACATCAATACTAACGAACATTATAGAGCGGTTATTGAAACTGAAACTCGTGAAGCACGCTTTATTAAATGGTGGAAGGAAAATTATCCAGCGCATAAAGTAGAAAAATCAAATCCTATTTTACAAAGATTACGTTCAGTAAAAGAAAGTGAAGAATTGGACTTAATCCAAAAAGCGTGTGATATTACCGAAAAAGGATTCAGACGCGTATTGAATTTCGTAAAACCAGGTGTTATGGAATACGAAATTGAAGCTGAATTTTCGCATGAATTTCTAAGAAATCGTTCGAAAGGTTTTGCTTACACACCCATTATTGCTTCTGGAAATAGTGCAAATGTGTTGCATTATATTGAAAACAACCAACAGTGTAAAGCGGGCGATTTGATTTTGCTAGACGTTGGTGCAGAATACGCTAATTATTCTAGTGATATGACGCGTATGGTTCCTGTTTCGGGTCGTTTTACCGATAGACAACGCGCGGTTTATCAAGCGGTTTTAAATGTGAAAAACGAAGCTACTAAACTATTGGTGCCAGGAACATTATGGAAACAATATCATGTAGAAGTGGGTAAAATTATGACTTCAGAATTGTTAGGTTTAGGATTATTAGACAAAGCCGATGTGCAAAACGAAAATCCAGATTGGCCAGCCTATAAAAAATATTTCATGCACGGTACTTCGCATCACATGGGGTTAGACACCCACGATTACGGATTATTACACGAACCAATGCAAGCTAATATGGTGTTTACCGTTGAACCAGGAATTTACATTCCAAAAGAAGGTTTTGGTATTCGTTTAGAAGACGATGTTGTAATTCAAAAACAAGGCGAACCGTTCAATTTAATGCGAAACATTCCAATTGAAATTGAGGAAATTGAAGCGATTATGAATAGTTAGTTTTCAGTCTCAGTCTCAGTTTACAGTATAAACGGCTTGCAGCAATGTGAGCCGTTTTTTTATGTTCAAACTTTCTTTTCACAAAGTTGTCATTCCTTGCATACTTTCCGAAAAAACTTTGCCTCTTTGCGTTTAAACGCTAACTTTGCTCTCATGAAAACCACCAACTTCAAAAACACTAAAATCAGTTATACCGACCAAGGAAAAGGAACGGCAGTGGTTTTATTGCATGGTTTTTTAGAAAATCAAACGATGTGGGAGGCTTTTGTTCCTGAATTGGTTAAAAAACACCGCATCATCACGATCGATTTGTTAGGTCATGGCGCTACTGAATGTCTGGGTTATGTCCACACTATGGAAGACCAGGCCGATATGGTGCATCATATATTGCACGAATTAAAAATCAGAAAAGCGGTTTTAATTGGTCATTCTATGGGCGGTTATGTGGCATTGGCTTTCGCCGAATTGTATCCTGATAACGTAAAGGGAATTGTACTGCAAAACTCCACTTCAAGAGCCGATAGTGATGAACGCAAAGCAAACCGTGATCGCGCTATTATTGCGGTAAAACAAAACTATTCAGCTTTCATTCGTATGAGTATTGCTAATTTATTTAGTGAAGATAATCGCGAACGATTGGCAGACAGTATCGAAGAAGTGAAATTAGAAGCTTTAAAAACACCGCTTCAAGGAATTGTTGCCGCGTTAGAAGGTATGAAAATCAGAAAAGACCGTGAAGTAATTTTACATTTTGCACCATACCCGATTCAACTTATTTTAGGGAAAAAAGATCCTGTTTTAAATTACAATGAAAATATAGAGCAAATTGAAGACACACAAGTGAAACTCACGACTTTTGAAGACGGTCACATGAGCCACATTGAAAATCAGGCAGAATTGTTAGCGGTTTTAAGTGGTTTCTTGAAAAAAGTTTAACCAATAAGAACACAAAGAAAGTACTATGAACACATAGTAAATTAGCCTCGGATTTCACAGATTAAAAGGATTTCGAATCTGTAAAAATCCTTTAATCCATGGTAAACTATATTTTCTCCTTAAACGGAATTTCAGGATTAAAAATTTCTAAAATTAGCAACTTGATAATTACTTTGAAATCTTCAATCATTTCATTTGAGATCACATGAACTGCTTCTTTTCCTGTGCCAATTAATACCGGTAAAAATCCTTTTTTCATATTTTTAAACGAAATGATTCCAGCAGTGATATCAAGATTTTTGCGCAACTCATGGTTTTCAAACATCATGGCATAACAAAGCAATTGGATAATTTTTTCATTTTCAATTTCAGGAGTTAATGCAAAAATATCATTCAATTTTAAACTTCCAGCATCTACTCTTCCGGTTTTGTAATCGATGATTCGAATAACACCATTTCGTTCTTCAATTCGGTCAACTTTTCCTGCAATTTTTATTGGAAAATCGAAGGATTCCAACTGAATTTCGCAACTTAATGATTCTTCTAAAAGTAAAACTTTAATAGCATCATTATCCTCTGTAATGGCTTTCTTTTCAACTTGTAGGAAATTGTATACATTTCGTTTTGCCACTTCAAAAGCTAACAAGTTTTTTCCTTTTGTGATTTCACCTTCTTTGTATTCTTGTTTAAAATATTTTAGAATTACTGCATCAATTTTGGTTTCCATAGATTCAATATGATGCAAAGCTAAAAACTGATTCAAATAGGGCATATACAATTCTTCCAATGCGTTATGAATAATAGTTCCTAACGTATTGGCAGCAATATTTTCTTCTACATCTTCGGCTTCATTTATTCTAAGAATACGCTGCATATAAAACTGAAAAGGATTCCGAATATAATTTGTCAATGAAGACGGTGAAAATCCCTTATCAACTGCAATTTCTTGCAAACGTTCAAGTACTTGATCAGTCTTTGGAATAGTTACGGGTTCATATGCTTTTTCGGGTAAAACCGCGTTATAAATTGTGCTTGAAATAGTGTGTTTTTGTTGTTTTTCAATTTCTAATTGGGTAATGAAACGACTTTTTTCGCCCGCATCAATTCCTTCGTTATCGGTATTGTAGAGTAACCAAATATTCTTAGCGCGCAACAATAAATGATAAAAGTGGTAGCAATAAATGGCATCTTTTTCTTTGTAAGTTGGCAACCCTAATTCTTTCTTTACATCATAAGGAATAAAGGAATTTTGCGATTTTCCGGCTGGAAATTTTCCTTCATTAACCGAAGTAATAATCACATTTTCAAAATCTAAAACGCGACTTTCCAAAACACCCATAACTTGAAGCCCCGATAAAGGCTCGCCTTCGAAAGAGACTTCGGCCATTTCAATTATTTGCTTGTAAATAGCGTGCAAAGCACTTATGCTATCGATTTGGTTATACTTTTCGTGATAATTCGTTAACTTTATGATAGTTTTATAAATCGAATATAAAAAGGTTTTGGCTACTTTTTCTTCCGAATTGTCATTACTCAGTTGCGATTTTAGATGTAGTAAAATAGCATTTAAGTTGGCTAATATTCCTGAAACATCATCCCATTTTGCAAACAATAATTCGAATAAAATGGATTTTGATTTCGGATATTTTTCGGTGTATAAATCAAATAATTTTTCTCTAGAAAAAAAAGTGAAATTATTACTGTTAATTACATTTACAACTTCTTCTACTTTACAATAAGGTTCAATTAATGGATGATTTAAAATGGCCAATACTTCCTTGTAGTAAAAAGTGTAGCTCTTCTCGTTGCGTTGCTTGGCATTAGTATGAAGCTTAAACAATTTACTAATTAATAGTTGCGCCGGATTATTCTTGCTTGGATAACCCATTGTAATATTTAAAGCCTCAACCGAAGCGGGCAAACCAAATAAAACGGGTAACAACAAATTTTCATCCCCTAAAACAACAGCAGTATTTTCTAAATTTGGACTTTTAGATTGAATTTTTTCAATAATAGTTCCTACAATTTTAGCTTGACCAATACTTTTTGGTGTGCCAATAATCTCGATGTTTTTCTCTTCGGTAAAATGATTTACAATCCATTCAAAATCCTGATGAATAAATGGCTTCCATTCTTTTTTATATTTTCGAATAAACAAACCCGCATCATGATAAGAATCGTTGATAAACAGCTCATCAATGTCCCAAAATATTTTAGCCTTATTTTCATTAGCTAAATACTTTATAATTTTTTCCTCGGCTTGATTTAAAGCGTTGAAACCCGCAAAATATATTGAGTTTGTTGTGCTTGCCGCAAATTTTTCTAAATTTTTAACTGCTTCACGATATATTAGACCTTGATAACCAATACCTTTACTTATTAAATGATCATAAAATGATTGGTAATATAGCGGTAACTTAGCCCAAAATTCTAAATGATTATCAATTAGTGTTGTAGTTTTTGAAGCTTCTACTTGCCAACGTTTTAAAGCTTCAATAGCTTCTAAATAACTAAAGACTTTATTAGGATCTAGAAGATATCGATCAATTTCATTAAAGTCTTGAATAGCAGTCGTAGACCAAGTAGCAAATTGTTCAAAATTTTGTTGTTTTGCTTTATCGGTTACAGAAAGATATACTTCATAAAACTCAAACAACAGCTCTATATTATCAATGGCTCTAATATTTGCCATCTCTTGAATAAATTCTTCAATACTAATAATAATAGGTGCAAAAGTAGTACCTATTAGTTGCTTTTTTAAACTTTCTAATAAAAATACTTTTGCTCTTTTATTGGGCAAAACAATGGTACAGCTTGAAAGTTGATTTTCAGGCTGAGCAAAAAGCACTGTGCTTAGTTTGTCTAAAAATGTAATTGAATTCATTTTATAAAAATAAAAAAACGTCCCGATATATCGGGACGTTTCTTAGTATATTTTAGAAAAAAATTATTTTACTAATTTTACTTCTACTCTTCTATTATTTGCTCTTCCTTTAGCTGTTTTGTTTGAATCAACTGGAGTAGACTCACCAAAACCTTTTGAAGATAATCTTGAAGCATCTATACCGTTTTCAACTAAGAAGTTTTTAACTGCAGCTGCTCTTTCTTCAGATAATTTTTGATTTAAAACATCTGAACCAGTGCTATCTGTGTGTCCTTCTAATGAGAATTTAGCAGTAGGATATTCTTTTAAGATTGCTGTAATAGCTTGTAATACAGGTATTGTTTGTTTTTGGAAAGATGATTTTCCTGTGTTAAACAAAATAGTTTTACCATAATCGTTTAACTTTTTCATTGTATCATCAGAAACTTCAGGACAACCATTGTTAGCTACAGTACCAGGTACAGTTGGACATTTGTCATCTTTATCTAAAACTTTATCACCATCAGTATCAGGCCATGGACATCCTCCATTAGCTTTATCACCTTTAACTGAAGGACAGTTATCATCTTTATCAGCTACTCCATCGCCATCAGCATCTGGACAACCTTTCATCATTTTTGTTCCTTTAACATCAACACATGCATCTTCTGAATCGATGATTCCGTCTCCGTCTGTATCAGGACAACCGTTAAATTCTGCTAAACCAGCAACGTCTGGACAAGAATCTGCTGAATCTTGGATTCCGTCTTTATCAGTATCAGGACATCCTTTAAATTCTGGTAAACCAGCTACTTCAGGACAAGTATCTTCTTTATCATAAATTCCGTCGCCATCTGTATCTTTTCCTCCAAATTTGAATGTAAGACCTGCAAAATGTTGCATGTGACCTGGAACATCTACATTAGCTGTTCTAGTTACGTCATATGAGTGTTTGTAAGTTGATTGGAATTGTAAACCCATTCCTTCTGAAAACCAAAAAGTTAAGCCTAAACCTCCATTAACAGTTCCTGCAGAAGCATCACCAAAGAAAGTATAACCTCCTCCGATGTGAGCTGAAGGCTCTAACCATTTTAATTTTATCATGTCTTGAAAGCTGTATCTGATAATACCATCAATACCATAATAAGATAAATCTCCAGGATTAGTTACTACCATTCCTCTTCCATCTGCATTAGAAGATGTTGGATCAAAATTTACAAATTTCGTAATTTTATTTACTGATCCAGTTACTCCAAATGAAAAACCATCTCCAACATACTTAGAGACAGTAAGATACGAAATAGATGGTAAAATATTCCAATTATCTCTAACGTCAAATGTTTGAGAAAATTGTTTATCTAAAAAACCTAATCCGCTTCTACTAGCACTTACTCTAGTATCTACTCCGTTTACCCCAAAAGACACTGCCCAAGGGTTGTTGCTATCTTGTGCTTGCGATGTTAATCCAGCAAACAATAAAGTTACAGCAAATAATTTGTTTAAATGTTTCATACGTTATTTATTAATTACAATACGTTATAATTAGCACAAAAGTACTATATTTTTTCAACTACAAAAAGTTTTGATAAAAAAAATCACACTTTTGTGTTATTTTACTTAATTATCCCTAAATCTTTTCCAACTTCTGTAAAAGCTTTTATGGCTCTATCCAAATGCTCTTTTGTGTGTGCAGCAGACAATTGAACTCTTATTCGTGCTTTATCCTTTGGAACCACCGGAAAGAAAAAGCCAATTACATAAATGCCCTTTTCTAAAAGTTTTTCTGCCATTATTTGTGATAATTTAGCATCATACAACATTACAGGAACTATTGCCGAATCTCCATCAATGAAATCAATTCCTGCTTTTCTTAATCCCGCTTTGAAATAATTTGTGTTCCATTCTAGTTGATCTCTAAGCGTTGTGTCTTTTTCTAATAGTTCAAAAACTTTTAACGAAGCGCCTACAATAGAAGGTGCTAACGAATTTGAAAACAAATACGGACGTGAACGCTGACGTAAAATTTCAATGATCTCTTTTTTTGCAGTTGTGTAACCTCCCATTGCGCCACCAAGTGCTTTTCCTAAAGTTCCTGTAATTATATCTACTCGACCCATTACACCTTTTGCTTCAAGAGTTCCTTTCCCTGTTGCACCAATAAATCCAGCGGCATGACACTCATCTACCATTACTAAAGCATCGTATTTATCCGCTAAATCGCATATTTTATCTAATGGAGCAACTAATCCGTCCATTGAAAAAACACCATCGGTAACGATTAGCTTAAATCTATGACCTGCTTCGGTAGCTTTAATTAACTGTTGTTCTAAATCAGACATGTTATTATTTTCATAACGATAACGTGCTGCTTTACACAAACGAACTCCATCAATAATTGAGGCATGATTTAAACTATCAGAAATAATACAATCTTCTTCCCCTAATAATGGCTCAAAAACACCTCCATTAGCATCAAAAGCTGCCGCATAAAGAATAGTGTCTTCTGTTCCGTAGAAATTAGCTATTTTTTGTTCTAATTCTTTGTGAATATCTTGTGTTCCGCAAATAAAACGTACAGATGACATTCCGAAACCATGTGAATCTAAGGCGTCTTTTGCTGCTTGAACTACTTCTGGATGTGAAGAAAGTCCTAAATAATTATTGGCACAAAAATTTAAAACCGTTTCTCCAGTTGAAATAGTAATCTCGGCACCTTGAGGCGAAGTAATAATGCGTTCTTTCTTAAACAAACCATTTTCTTTAATCGAATTTAATTCGCTTTGCAAGTGGTATTGAATTTTTCCGTACATAATTTATTAATGTTTGTGTTTCTTTTTGGGATTACAAAGTTACTATTTCTATACTTTCACCTATATAAATAAGCGCTTTTTTTGCAACCGAATAGTTCATTTCACGTAAAGCCAATTCATATTCTTCTAATTGCGTTATATGTTTATGATGTTTTTCGCCCGTTTTATAATCTAACAAATATGCCATATTGTCTTTAATTACTACTCTATCGGGTTTAATGTTTTTAGTTGCTTTTTTAATTATGTTTTGTTCATTGAAAACTATTGCATCTGAATCAAAAAAAGAAATCAATTCTTCATGAAGCACAATTTTATCGATTGTTTGTTTGAAAATTTGGTGTTGAGAAAACGTAATCAATCCTATTTCTGTTGCTTTTTGAATCGCCAAATCTACATCTTCTTTGGTATGAATAAACGCCATAATTTCATGCAAAATATTTCCAAAATTAATTGCATCTTGTTGTATCGTTCCCCACATAAGTGCTTCGCGTTGAGCAATATTAATTTTTGAAGGCTTTAATTTATTGGTCACAATTCCAATACTTTTGTGATTGCCTTTATGGGTTTCTATTTTAGATTTTCGTTCGGCATCACCAAATTCATAAGAGTATTTTGTGGGTTCGTACCAACCCTTATTTTGAAGATAATCTAAAAAGTAGAACGATAAATTATTTTTTGCAAATTCACCTTTAGGAGTCAATTTTTTATTTGAAATAATATATAACTGTTCTTCGGCGCGCGTTAATGCAACATATAGTACATTAATAGTGTCTAAAATTTCTTCTTGGTTTTTGGTTTGAAAAATGGATTTTGCCTCGTTTCCATAACTTTCTACTTCTTTTTTATTGTTGATTAATGCTTTTGGTAAATCAATAGTTGCATCTTCTAACGGAATCCAAAGTTTGTCTTTCATTTTTCTTGAAAAATCTTCTTCGGCAAATGGAAAAATAACTACCGGAAACTCTAATCCTTTTGATTTATGGATGGTCATAATTCGAACAGCATTAGTTCCTTCTGGAGATGGAATGCTTTTCTGAAAGCCTATTTTATCCCAATATTCTAAAAAATCGGAAATACTTGACTGCGATTTTACATCTTTTTCTAACACTAAATCTAAGAAATATTGCAAATAAGACGTGTTGACTTTATTCTTTAAAAAGGCAGCAATTAATGTTTCAACCGTTTCATAAAGCGATTTTTTCTTGCAATCTGTAAACGAAATTTCGATTCCAATTGTATTCAAATAAACTTCTAAATCAGCAGTGTTTTTATCTTTTGTTGCTAAAATAAAATCGTGAATCGCTAATTCAGATTGTAATTGTTGGGCAATATAATACAGTATATAAATTTTTGCCTCTTCTTCTTTTGGGTTTTTTAAAAAGCGCAGTAAGGCAATTATCAATTTTACTTCGGTTGCATTTTGAATCAATAATGTTTCAGAAGATAATATTGGAATTTTATTTTCGGTTAAAAAATTAGCCAATTTTATTCCAGGCGCTTTAGTTCTTGTAAGCAAAACGATGTCTTTATATTGAAATTTATGCGCAAGACATTGATTAATGGTTTTTAAAGTGTGACTCAAATACACTTTATCTTTCATCGTAATTGTATCGTTATCGCTATCAAAACCTTCTACGCCAGTTTCTTCTTCTGGAACTTCGATAAACGATAAATTTACATATCCGCCTTGCTTAGCATTCGTTTCTTGATGCGAAAGGTGTTCGTATAAATTTTTATAATCACCGTTATTAAATTGATTTGCTAATTGCTTAAAAAAGGAATTATTAAACTGAATGACTTCGCTGTAACTTCGGTAATTTGTTTTTAATCGCTCTGTTTTTTTATCTTTATTTGAAAACGGATTATTTGCCGCTGTATCTTTTGCAAGATCGATAAATTGTTCTGCTTTTCCGCCACGCCATCGATAAATAGCTTGTTTTGGATCGCCTACAAGCATTACGGTTCCTTTTTTGCCATATTCATCTTGCCCAGCTAATGCATTATCAATTAACGGAATTAAATTTTGCCATTGCATAACCGAAGTATCTTGAAATTCATCAATAAAATAATGGCGGTATTTTTCTCCCAAACGCTCATAAATAAAAGGAGCGGGTTGGTTTTGAATTTCGTTATGAATTATGGTATTAAAATCGGAAATGGAAACAATATTTTGCTCTTCTTGTATGTTTTTAAATTCCTTGTAAATGGTGTTTAACAACGAAAGCGGATTTAAGTTTTGAAGAAAGGCATCATACAGCGAAATTTTTCCGGCTTTTTCATTTATTGTAATTACCGAAGCTAAAATTTCTGAAGCATTTTCATCAATAAAATCTTTATCTGATTGAGGAACTGCTTTTGAATAGCTACTTTCTGAACCATCTAGATATTTGATTACCGTTTCGTTAATAGCTATTTTATCTGAAACTACTTTTGCTAAGTGATTGGTTACATAGCCCGAATAAAAGGATTTTCTAGAAACCCCATTTGAATCAATTTTTGTTAAAACTGTTTGTGCAATTTCTTTACATTCTTCTTTTAATCGTTTTATTTCTTCCTGTAATTTCTTTTTTATTGTTCCAAAATCAGTCAGACTTTTTTCAGCCATTTCTTTGATTTCTTCCGAATTGTTTTCGTTAGTAATCAACTGGGCCACGGCTAATAATTCGGCTGAAATATCCCAGTTTTTATCATCGTCTGCTCTATCTTTTGAAAAATCAATTAATAACTGGGTTAAACTTTGATCTTCTCCCGCTTTGGAAATGACTAAATCAATGGCTTCTTGCAATAATACATCGGTATCTAAAGACACTTCAAAATTGGGTGGTAAATGTAAATCCTGTGCAAAAGTGCGAATGACTTTGTGGGTAAATTTATCAATCGTAGAAATATCAAACGCGGCATAATTATGAATGATATTTTTAATAATTGCTTTTGATTTATCTTTAAGGGTTGCCGTGCTAAGTTTTGTTTCTTTAGAGACATCTTTAAGCAATTCCATCGCTTTTTCAGAAGTAGTATCGATAGAAAATTCATACAAACTAGAAACAATTCTAGATTTCATTTCGTTAACCGCTTTATTGGTAAACGTAATGGCTAGAATTTTCTTGTAAGCATCATCAGTACTTGCTAAGAAAAGAATTTTCAAATATTCTTTCGTTAGCGTATACGTTTTCCCTGATCCGGCCGAAGCGTCATAAATGGTAAAAGCGGTTGTTTCCAAATGTTATATTTGTCTTAATTATGGTACTATAGAAACGATCTATTTTTGAATCCAAAGTTTAATTTGTAAATTTGGTGAAAATATTATTAATCTAAAAATAAAATATCATGGCTTTTGAATTACCAAAATTACCTTATGCATATGATGCATTAGAACCACATATTGATGCTCGAACTATGGAAATTCATCATTCTAAACATCATAATGCTTATGTTACTAATCTAAATGCTGCTATTGCTGGAACAGATTTAGAAGGAAAATCTATTGAAGATTTGATGAAAAATTTAGACATGAACAACATGGCTGTAAGAAATAACGGTGGTGGTCATTACAACCATACTTTATTTTGGGAAATCATGTCGCCAAACGGTGGTGGTTTACCAACAGGAGAATTAGCTACAGCAATTGACACAACTTTTGGTTCATTTGATGCTTTTAAAGCTGAATTTTCTAAAGCAGGCGCAACCCGTTTTGGTTCAGGATGGGCTTGGTTATGTGTAAAAGATGGAAAATTAGAAGTATGTTCTACTCCTAATCAAGATAATCCACTTATGCCAGGTGTAGCTTGTGGCGGACAACCAATTTTAGGAATGGATGTGTGGGAACACGCTTATTATTTACATTATCAAAACCGTCGCCCAGATTATATGGAAGCATTTTTCAATGTAATTCATTGGGAAGAAGTAGCAAAACGTTTTAAAGCGGCGCTATAATTAGCACATAAATTAACTGAAAAAGCCGAGAAATATGGGATTTTCTCGGCTTTTTAGTATTGTACCAATTTTATTTGAAAATAAAAAAGGTGAAATTGCTTCCACCCTTTTTGCCCCAAATTTACCATAAAACTTAACCTACTAATTTTTTGGTGATACTAAATTAATATAAGAAATTACTAAGTAGCAAAAAAATTGTTAAATAACCCAAAAACTCGATGAACTGCACTTTTTAATACGCGCGAGCATCTTTTCCTTCATAAAAATTCATAAACGCGCGATTTACTACTCGGTTTCCACCGTCTGTTGGGTAGTCTCCAGTAAAATACCAATCGCCTAAATTTTTAGGGCACGCTTTATGTAAATCAGCTACCGTTTGGTAAATAATTTTTACTTCGGCATTAGTGTTTTCAGGTGTGAGCATTTCTGCAATTTTATCAGATATTTCTTGATCGGTAAATGGTGCATAAATTTCTTTCACATAATTTACTACATCAGCATCTGTAAAATTTTCTTGCGCTTTTGATTTTTGATAAACCTCTTCAACAATATGATATAAATTACGTTCTTTTAACAAAGCTAAAGCTGCTCTAAACGCAACTAATCCTTCTAACTTGGCCATATCTATTCCGTAACAATCTGGATAACGAATTTGTGGCGCTGATGATACTACTACAATTTTCTTAGGTTGTAATCGATCCATCATCTTAATGATGCTTTGTTTTAAGGTAGTTCCACGCACAATACTATCATCAATAATTACTAAATTATCTGTTGGTTTAACCACACCATAAGTCACATCATAAACGTGTGCTACCAAGTCATCTCGACTACTATCTTCGGTAATAAACGTTCTTAATTTAGCGTCTTTAATTGCAATTTTTTCGGTTCTAATTTTTACTGAAAGTAATTCTTTCAGCGTGTCTTCTGTTAACGTATCTTTTTGCTCGATAATTGCTTTTGCTTTTCGTTGATTTAAGAAATCCTGAGCCGCTTCAGACATTCCGTAAAATGAAGTTTCGGCAGTATTAGGAATAAACGAAAAAACGGTATTATCGGTATCATTATCAATAGCTTTCAAAACACTTGGAAAGATTAATTTTCCTAATTCTTTTCGCTCATTGTAAATTTCGGCATCGCTTCCGCGTGAAAAATAAATTCGTTCAAACGAACACGCTTTTTTGATTAACGGAGTTCTTACTTCTTGAATAGAAACATTTCCGTTTTTTTTGATAATGATTGCACTACCTGGATCTAATTCTTGCACTTTTTCAAAAGCAACATTAAATACCGTTTGAATTACTGGTCGTTCTGAAGCTACTACTACAATTTCGTCATCTTCATAAAAATACGCTGGCCGAATTCCAGCTGGATCACGCAAAACAAATGAATCACCATGCCCTAACAGCCCTGCCATGGCATAACCGCCATCAAAATTTCGAGAGGCGCGTTCTAAAATACGTTGGATATCTAATCGCTCACCAATAATTGGCGATGCTTCTAATTTTGAATATCCTTCTTGTTTGCATTGTTTATATAATTGAGTAACCTCATCGTCTAAAAAATGACCTATTTTTTCCATTACGGTAACGGTATCGGCCATTTGTTTTGGATGTTGTCCCAAGTCAATTAAGTTTTGAAACAACTCTTTTACATTGGTCATATTAAAATTACCTGCTACAATTAAATTACGATGCATCCAATTGTTTTGACGTAAAAAAGGATGTACACTTTCGATACTGTTTTTACCAAAAGTTCCATAGCGCACATGCCCTAAAAACACTTCTCCTAAATACGGAATATTCTGTTTTTGAAGCGCTACATTGTTATGATATTCGGGATGCTCTACTAATTCGCGACTAATTCTGTCGTTAATTTGAGCAAAAATGTCTTTAATAGGTTGCGGGTCGTTTGAACGAATGCGACTGATGTATCGTTCTCCTGGATTGACATCCATTTTAATACTGGCTAATCCGGCACCGTCTTGTCCGCGGTTGTGTTGCTTTTCCATGAGCAAGTACATTTTTTGTACTCCATAGAAAGCCGTTCCGTATTTTTCTTTATAGAATTCTAACGGTTTTTTTAATCGAAGTAAGGCAATTCCACATTCGTGTTGTATAGCGTCACTCATAAGTTGTTGTGTTGTTGTTTGTTGTAATTTTATTTATATTTTGAAACAAAAAATGCCCCGAAATTTCGAGGCACGTTGTTATTCTTCTAATTCGATTTCAAATTGAGTTAATGCTTTGAATTGTTTTAATCTTGCATTTACTTCTTTTTTATTTAGACTAACCATTCGTTCTGTTCCAAATTTCTCCACACAAAAAGAAGCTAAATTTGAACCCTGAATGATAGCTGTTTTCATGGTGTTGAAAGAAATATCGCCTTGTTGTGCAATAAATCCTGAGAAACCTCCTGCAAAGGTATCTCCAGCGCCTGTAGGATCAAAAACATCTGCTAACGGTAATGCTGGAGCAAAGAAAATATGTTCGTTATGGAAAATTAATGCGCCGTGTTCCCCTTTTTTGATTACAACATATTTTGGTCCCATGGTATGAATTTTAGCCGCCGCTTTTACTAAAGAATATTCGCCAGACAACTGACGTGCTTCTTCATCATTAATAGTAATTACATCTACGCGTTTAATTACGTCTAGCAATTCTGATAAGGCACAATCCATCCAAAAATTCATGGTATCAAGAACCACTAATTTAGGAGTTGTAGTCATTTGATTTAAAACACCTGTTTGAACTAGTGGGTGCAAGTTTCCTAGCATTACTACTTCGGCATTTTTAAAATCTTGAGGCACAACTGGATTAAAATCGGCCAAAACATTTAATTCTGTAGCTAATGTATCTCTTGAGTTCATATCATTGTGGTAACGACCGCTCCAAAAGAAGGTTTTTCCACCTTTTACGATTTCGATTCCTGAAATATCAATGTTTCTTGCGGTTAATAAATCTAGATATTCTTGTGGAAAATCTTCGCCAACTACTGAAACAATTCCTGATTTTACATTAAAATGCGAAGCTGAAAGCCCTATATAAGTTGCAGCGCCTCCTAAAATTTTATCGGTTTTCCCAAAAGGTGTTTCAATAGCGTCAAAAGCAACTGTTCCTACAATTAATAATTTGTTCATTAAATTGAAATTGAAATAAGAGGCAAAGATAAGTTTTTGTTTAGAAGTTTAAAAGTTTATGTGTTTAAAAAGTTACTATCTACAACAACTTCCCTTCTTCCCTTTCATAAAACTCGTCGATGGATAATTTTTCTTGTTGCGAAGCCATAACGGCTAATTGATCACAACGTTCGTTTTGCGGATGATTATTATGCCCTTTTACCCATTGAAAATCGACTTGATGTTGGCGATATATTTTTAAGAAGCGCATCCATAAATCGGGGTTTTTCTTGGCTTTGAAGTTAATTTTTTCCCACTGAAATACCCATCGTTTTTCTACCGCATCCACCACATATTTGGAATCGGAAACGACCAAGACTTTCGTTTTTGGATTTTTTAATTTTTCTAAACCTACGATTACAGCCAATAATTCCATCCTATTATTAGTTGACAATCGAAAACCTTCATAAAACTCTTTTTTATAAGGCGTTCCCACCATTTCCATGACCACGCCATAACCAGCCGCTCCAGGATTTCCCTTGGCAGCGCCGTCTGTGTATATGTGAACTTCGTAACTCAAGTAAAAAGTGATTAGTGATTAGTGATTAGCTTTCCAATTGCCTCAGGAAAATATTGATGTTCCAATTCATGCACTTTTTGCGCAATTTCTTCGGCCGTTTTACAATTTTCAATAGTTATTGATCTTTGAAAAATAAATTCGCCTTCATCATAATGTTCGTTTACATAATGAATAGTGATTCCAGTTTCTTTCTCTTTATTTTCCAAAACCGCTTGATGTACATTCATTCCATACATGCCTTTTCCGCCATATTTTGGCAACAATGCAGGGTGAATATTAATCACTTTTGGATATTCCTTTAATATAGATTCGGGAAATTTTAATAAAAATCCGGCCAAAACAATTAAATCGGGCTGAAACTGTTGCAATTTTTCAAGTACAAAACCTTCATTTAATTGCGCTTTTGAAAAAACCACCGATGGAATACTATGATTTTTTGCTCGATCTAACACTTTAGCATCAACTTTATTAGAAAAAATAGCTACAACTTTTGCTGTTTCACTATTTTTAAAAAATTTAATTATTTCTTCTGCATTAGAACCGTTTCCAGAAGCGAAAAGCACAATATTCTTCATTTTTTAATAATTTCTTACCACAAAAAAAAGAATAATTATTGGTAAAAAATAAAAAAAAACAGCCTTTGTGAATTATTTTTTTTAAATTCGTGGTCATATTTAGTAACAAAAAGGTGGTTTTAAAATAAAGTTTTTTATTTTTGCCAACAAATTAAATTAAAAATTAAAGATTATGTCAGACATTGCATCAAGAGTAAAAGCGATTATCGTAGACAAATTAGGTGTTGACGAAAACGAAGTTGTAACAGAAGCAAGCTTCACAAATGATTTAGGGGCTGATTCATTAGACACTGTTGAGCTTATTATGGAGTTCGAAAAAGAATTTGATATTCAAATTCCAGACGACCAAGCGGAAAACATTGCTACTGTAGGTCAAGCTATCTCTTACATTGAGGAAGCTAAAAAATAATATTTAAGGCATTCACAAGAAATCTTGTGAATGCTATTATTTTTTCAACTTACGTTTTTAAATCTTTTAAAGATTTTGCAAACATTGATTGTATTACAATCATACAAATAAAAAAATATGTAATACCCATTGTTTCTTTTAGTTATTATTAAAAGCGCTTTGGGTTTTTTTATATTAACCGAAAATTAAAAACTATGCAATTAAAGCGCGTTGTTGTAACCGGTCTTGGCGCATTAACTCCAATCGGGAATAGTATTCAAGAATATTGGGAAGGTTTAATTAATGGAAAAAGTGGTGCTGCTCCCATTACGTATTACGATACAGAAAAACACAAAACCAAATTTGCGTGTGAAGTAAAAAACTTCAACATTGAAGATTATATGGATCGTAAAGAAGCGCGTAGATTGGATAAATTTGCTCAGTATGCTATTGCAGCTAGTGATGAAGCAATTAAAGACGCCGGAATTACACATGATAATGTAAACAAACATAGAGTTGGTGTAATTTGGGGCGCCGGAATTGGTGGTTTAGAAACGTTCCAAGACGAAGTTATGTATTATGCTAAAGGAGATGGAACTCCAAAGTTTAATCCGTTTTTTATCCCAAAGATGATTGCTGATATTGCTCCTGCTCATATTTCTATGCGAAATGGGTATATGGGTCCAAATTATACGACAGTTTCTGCTTGTGCTTCATCGGCAAATGCTTTAATTGATGCTTTTAACTACATTCGTTTAGGAATGTGTGACGTAATTGTTTCTGGTGGTTCAGAAGCAGCGGTAACCATTGCCGGAATGGGTGGATTTAATTCTATGCATGCGCTTTCTACTCGAAATGAAAGTCCAGAAACAGCTTCTAGACCTTTTGATGCTAACCGAGATGGTTTTGTTTTAGGCGAAGGTGCAGGTGCATTAGTGTTAGAAGAATATGAACATGCAAAAGCTCGTGGCGCAAAAATTTATTGTGAAATTGGCGGTGGCGGAATGTCTTCTGATGCCTATCATTTAACCGCTCCACATCCAGAAGGTATTGGGGTAATTGCAGTAATGGAAAACACTTTACGTGATGCAGGAATGACTCCTGATATGGTTGATCATATTAATACACATGGTACTTCTACTCCGCTTGGTGATGTAGCTGAGTTAAAAGCAATTAGTCATGTTTTTGGGGAACATGCTAAAAATATCAATATCAATTCAACAAAATCAATGACAGGTCATTTACTTGGAGCTGCTGGAGCTATTGAAGCTATTGCGTCAATTTTAGCGATGCAAAATAGCCTTGTTCCTCCAACAATTAACCACACTACCGTAGATGAAAATATAGATCCTTCATTAAATCTAACATTGAACAAAGCGCAAAAACGCGAAATCAATGTTGCTATGAGTAATACTTTTGGTTTTGGAGGTCACAATGCATGTGTATTGTTTAAAAAATTAGTAGACTAATTCATGCGTCTGTTAAAAAAAATACTCAAAAATTCCCGTTCTATAGAAGACGGGATTTTTTTTGAAAAAATTACCAAAATACTAGGATTTACGCCAAAAGAAATCAAGTATTATCAAAAAGCGTTCACACACCGATCAGTAAACAAACTCGATGAAAAAGGTAATCCGTTTAATTATGAACGCTTAGAATTCTTAGGCGATGCAATGTTAGGCAGTGTTATTGCGGCACATCTTTACAACGAAGTACCATCAGGTGATGAGGGGTATTTAACAAAAATGCGTTCAAAAATTGTGAGCCGGGAACACTTAAATGAGTTAGGACGCGATTTTAATCTGGTTGAATTTGTAGACAGTAAAGTAAGTTCAAATCAATTTGGTGAAAACATTCACGGCAACTTATTTGAAGCGTTTATTGGTGCAATTTATTTAGACCGTGGGTTTGAATATTGTGAAAAATTCATTCGTACAAAAATCATCAAACAATATGTTGATATTGCTAAATTAGAAGGAAAAGTAATTAGTTATAAAAGTTTAATTATTGAATGGTGTCAAAAAGAAAAAAAGACCTTTGCTTATGAATTTGTGGAAGATAATGGCTTGGAAGGGCAAAAATATTTTGGCGTAAAATTACTCATTGACCAAAAAATTATTGCAAAAGCACGCGCTACATCCAAGAAAAAAGCCGAAGAAAAAGCGTCACAAAGAGCTTATTTTGCCTTGCAAGAAAAAATTTCTCAAAAATAATGCAAAACTAAAACGTTTGCGTTAGTAAAATAACGAAAAGAAGCGTTAAACTTCAAATTTTGAATAGATTTTAATACTATATTTACAATCAAATTGTATCCGATGGCGATTCATAAAATTCAAATAAACGATTTTATTTCAGAGGATTATGAACTAATTGCAATTCATTCTTCATTGGAAGATTACAAATTAGCCTATGCCATTAATACTATTTTAGAAACTCGTTTAATTAAAAACGAGTCTAATATTGAAATTGCTATTCCAGAAGGAACAAGTGCTTTTAGTAATTACATTTTTGACGATGAGGAAAGTGATGTGCAATGGAGTTTAATTGAAAACAAAACCACCATTGTAAATTCAAAAAAGAAAACGAGTCAATTATTTGATGCGATAGATATTACTGTTTTTTTATTGCCCGAATATAAAAAAGCAGATTATCTATTAAAAATTGAAAATATTGATTATGACTTTGATGAAGAAGATATAATTGAGAAAATTCTATCCATTAAAAATGTAACTACTGCTTACACTATTGAAACAACGAATTTAAAATCTAAAAATAATTTAATTTTTTAAAAATGCCAACAAACAAAAAAACTAAAATTGTAGCCACATTAGGCCCTGCATGTAGCTCAAAAGAAGTCATAAAAAACATGATTGATGCTGGTGTTAATGTATTTAGAATTAACTTTTCTCACGCCGATTATACCGATGTTTCGGAACGTATAAACATCATCAGAGAACTCAATGAAGAATTTGGTTATACTACTTCTATATTAGCCGATTTACAAGGCCCAAAACTTCGCGTAGGAGTTATGAAAGAAGATGTTGTTGTAAGTAAAGGCGATGTCATCACATTCACCACTGCCGAAGACGTACTTGGAACTGCTTCTAGAGTTTATATGAACTATAAAGAATTTCCAAAAGATGTAAATCCGGGAGAACGAATTTTATTAGACGACGGAAAATTAATTTTTGAAGTTACAAAAACTGATAAAAACACCGAAGTTGAGGCAGTAGTGGTTCAAGGCGGACCGTTAAAATCAAAAAAAGGAGTTAACTTACCAAATACTAAAGTTTCTTTACCAGCATTAACAAAAAAAGACATTAAAGATGCGCTTTTTGCTATAGAAAACAAAGTAGATTGGATTGCGCTCTCATTTGTAAGGACTCCAAAAGACTTAGAAGAATTACAAGACTTAATCGCAAAACATTCTGATCATAAAATTCCAATTGTTGCCAAAATTGAAAAACCAGAAGCGGTTGAAAACATTGACAAAATTGTGGCTTTTTGCGATGGCCTAATGGTAGCTAGAGGTGATTTAGGTGTTGAAGTACCTGCTGAAGAAGTACCATTAATTCAGAAAAAACTAATTCATAGAGCAAAAACCGCTCGTATTCCGGTTATTGTAGCTACTCAAATGATGGAAACTATGATTACTTCATTAACGCCAACACGCGCAGAAGTAAATGACGTAGCCAACTCAGTAATGGATGGAGCTGATGCTGTAATGTTATCGGGAGAAACTTCTGTAGGTAATTATCCGGTGGAAGTAATTGAAACAATGACCAAAATTATTAAAAGCGTTGAAGATTCACCGCTAATTAAAGTGCCTTTGAGTCCACCTCATGTTAGAACTAAACGTTTTATTACAAAATCAATTTGTTATCATGCCGCAATTATGGCTGATGCAATTAACGCAAAAGCTGTCACAACCTTAACTAATTCGGGTTATACTGCTTTTCAAATTTCAGCATGGCGACCAAAATCACATATTTTAGTATTCACTTCAAATAAAAGAATCTTAACACAATTAAATTTATTGTGGGGAGTAAGAGCTTTCTTTTATGACAAATTAGTAAGTACAGATGACACTATAGATGACATTAACAAAATATGTTTGGAAAAAAAATATGTAAACAAAGGCGATATGCTAATTAACCTTGCAGCTATGCCTGTTGTTGATAAAGGAATGGTAAATACATTGCGCGTCTCTGAAATAGACTAACTTCAAATTAAAGTGAATATCCAAATCCGTTTTGAAAATTTCAAAACGGATTTTTTTTGCAATTACTATAGAAATAATTCTACACAAGTCGTATTAAAATTGGTTTTATATTTGACCCATTAATAAAGTAAACAAACTTGAAGGTAGTACCATGATTAAAAAAACCGATTTTTATAGTATTTTATTGTTTATTGTTTCAACGGTTACATTTGCACAAGTAGAAAATAATGAACTGCTTAAAATCGATATGTTTCCAAAAGCTGAAATAGGATTTAAACAAGTTTATATTCAAGTTCCGGTGGCAGAAAACGAAGAAAATTACAAGATTGAATTACATATTGGAAAAGAAGCTATGGTAGATTGTAACCAACATGCTATTATTGGTGAATTTAAAGAACAAAATCTTGAAGGCTGGGGTTATACCTATTATAGAGTAGATTCAAACGGAGCAATGACAAGTACTGCTATGGCTTGTTTAGACGGTAAATTAGAACACAAATTTATTACACTTACCCCACAATTGCTTCGCTATAACAGCAAATTGCCTGTAGTTGTTTATGTTCCTGAAGATTTCACTGTAAAATACAAGGTTTTCAAAGCTTCAAATATGCTGCTTGACGCGAAAGCCATTGAGTTAAAACAAGATGTACCTCAACTTGGAAGTATAGAATACCAAATCATCAATAATTACTTTGTTAAAAGCACAGTTAAGAAAGGGCAAAAACGTAAAATTGAAAATCAAAAAGAATTTGATACTCTTTTTGGTGCTGCAGCAATAATAGGTAAAGACGGTAAACCCACAGCAATCGATTTTAAAAAACAAAATGTTATAGCAATCATTGGAAATACAACAAATTACAACACTTCATATGAAATAACTGGAGTTGCAATGGGTGCAATGGGAACCGTTGTTGTTTCTTATAAAACAAATAAAGGCATAAAAATGACCTATTCAATTCGGCCATTTACTGCTATAATAATTGATAAAAACCTCACTGGAAAAATTATCTTTAACGAAATCAAATAACCCTCCTACAATCTTTTTAAAGAACGAAAAAAGTTAGCATTTTGGCTAACTTTTTTTGTTAAAACTCAAACCGTAATTGCATTGAAATGCTTTTTTGAGGTAATGGCGAAGTAATTTGTTTTTCCTCATTATTTAAATTGTGAATAGAAATACCTAATAATCGAACCGAATTTCGAAGGCGTTCTTGATATAATAAATCTCTAGCCACATCGGCAATAATTTCTTTATCATTGATAAAATAAGGCACAGTTTTACTGCGTGTTTGAAGGGTGAAATCGGAATATTTAATTTTTAAAGTAATTGTTTTTCCGGCAATTTTACTTTTTTGTAAGCGTTGTTCTAGCTCTTTTGCAATGTTTTGCAATCGTTCTTCTAAATAAATTTCGGAAGATAAATTTTCATTAAAAGTACGTTCGGCGCCTATCGATTTTATTTTTCGATTGGGTTTAACAGGACTTTCATGAATGCCGCGTACAATTTGAAAATAATGTAAGCCACTATTCCCAAAATGTTTCTCTAAATATTCAACTGTTTTTTGCTTTAAATCAAATCCCGTAAAAATTCCCAATTGATACATTTTTTCAGCGGTAACTTTACCTATTCCGTAAAACTTTTTTACATCTAATCGCTCTAAAAAAGCTTCAACTTCTTCTGGATTAACCGTTTTTTGTCCGTTTGGCTTATTGTAATCAGACGCAATTTTGGCCACAAACTTATTCACCGAAATTCCAGCTGAAGCCGTTAACCCTACTTCATCAAAAATTCGTTTTCTAATTTCCTGTGCAATTAAGGTTGCGCTTGGATTTCCTTTTTTATTTTCGGTTACATCCAGATAGGCTTCGTCAAGAGATAAAGGCTCAACCAAATCGGTATAATCAAGGAAAATTTTTCTTATTTTTTTGGAGATTTCTTTATATCGATCAAATCGTGGTGGCACAAAAACTAAATCGGGACACAATTTTTTTGCTTGTATACCGCTTATTGCACTTCTAACGCCATATTTTCTCGCTTCATAACTTGCAGCGCTTACAACACCTCTAACTTCGCTTCCGCCAACTGCTAATGGTATTCCTCGCAAGGCAGGATTATCCATTTGTTCCACAGAAGCATAAAACGCATCCATGTCAATATGAATAATTTTCCGAAGCGAATTTTGAGTAAGCATATTACAAATTTATAGTATATTTGATAAGAATACTAAATTCAATTTCTTTTTAGATTAAAAACGACATCATGAACGAAATCGAACGCAAATTTTTAGTCACTTCTACTGAATTTCAATCCGAAAGTAAAAAGTCGAATCGAATAGTACAAGGATATCTCAATTCAAATCCGGAACGAACAGTTCGTATTCGCATTAAAGGAACGCAAGCATTTATTACCATTAAAGGGAAAGGAAACGAATCGGGAACCACACGTTTTGAGTGGGAAAAAGAAATTGAAGTTACTGAAGCAGAACAATTATTACTATTATGCGAAGATGGCGTGATTGATAAAGTTCGTTATGAAATTCCTTTTGGTAAGCACCTGTATGAAGTAGACGTTTTTGAAGGCGACAATAAAGGATTAATTATTGCAGAAATTGAGCTAGAAGATGAAAACGAGTCGTTTGAAAAACCCAATTGGCTAGGCGAAGAAGTAACCGGTGATGATCGCTATTATAATGCTTCGCTTAGTGTGTCTTCCTATAAAAACTGGAAATAAACTACTCTATAATTTCAAGATTCACGCGCAAAGGTGCTCTTCCGCGATTGTGAGAAATTTCTAAAAATGGTTTTTTAGCCATATCAATTTCTCTTTGCTTTGTAAATGGGCCTCGATCTGTAATGGTAACCACAACACTTTTGCCATTTGCCGTATTAGTTACTTTTACTTTAGTACCAAACTTAAGCTTTTTGTGAGCAGCCGTATAATTATTGTTGTGAAAACGAGCACCACTTGCCGTTCTTCTTCCATTGAATTTATCGGCATAATGAGAAGCTTCTACATTTTTTTTATAGGGTGTCAATTTGATTCTTGCAATTGAATCCTGTTTTTTTGCTAAAACAATGGCGAGTGAATCCTGTTTTTTGATACTATCAACAATAGCGGTTTCTCTGATCAAATTGTTACTTGAATCAGAGAAACTACTAATGGCTATAATGAGAACGATTAAAGGGATTATATAACGTAATTGTTTCATTTATGGGTTGTTTTGAAAGTTGCTTATCCTAACCATTGTTTGTAAGGAATCATTGCCAATAAAAGCACTAATCCTAACAAGTAAAATAATGCAATTTTTTTGAATTTACCGTTATTACTTTCTTCTCTTTTATGTTTTGACCAACCGAATGTAATCAAAACAATAGCAATAATATTGGTAACAGGATGTTCAACTAGTAGTTGTCTTAATTCACTGTTTTTCATTATTTTCATGCCTAATAATGACCATTGTTCAAATTTATCAGACACAAAATACAATAGTAATCCTATTAGTAGTTGCACATGACAAAGAATTAAAGCAACTAAAGAAATACTTCGATCTTTTGGTTTAAATAAACTTTTTGAGGTTACGCCTAAAATAGCATTGATTACTGCTAATAACAATACACCTAATGCCGCATAAGCTACAGTAGAGTGAAGGGAAAGAATAGTGCTGTACATAGTTTATTGTTTTATTGTGAATTACAAATATAGGAAATAAAAAAACCTCTCACTCAAAAAAATGAGTGAGAGGTTTAAATTGTGAAATTCTAAATAGTATTAGAAGTTATAACGAATTGTGAAATTCCATGTTCTTCCGAAACCGAAGAATACTTGATTTGCATCAGCCACACCATTCCAAGTTCTACCATTAGAAGCATATGTTCCTAATGAAGGATTAGAACTACTAACATTATCAGAAGCAAAAATATTAGTTCTTGATTCTGCAATATAAATTTCGTCTAAAACGTTATTTACGTTAAATCTAAAATCAACAGAATTACTTTTATCTTTTCCAACTAACATTTTGTATGAAAATCCAGCATCCATTAAACCATATGATGGAAGTTCTAAAGTACCTTTGTTAGTTGCGGTTGTAAATTTTGATGCATCTATACTAGCAAATAACTTATCAACAAATCTGTAATTAGCATCTACATTAAATCCTTTTAATATTTCGTACTTAGCACCAATAGACGCAGTTGTTTGAGCAGCATCACCAACTTTTAAATTATCTAAATATAAAGTTGATCCAGTACCAATTTGCTGATTATTTTGATCGAATCTATTACTTGTAACATTCCCATCATATTCCCAATTTCCGATAGAAACCATAGCGTTTACATCTAATTTAGGTAATGGTTTAGCATTTAACTCTACTTCAACTCCAGAGTGAATTTCTGTAATTCCAGCAAAATCATAGTATCCTCCAATATTTGTTGGATCTGCATCATTAGATCTTTGATATCTATCTTTCCATGAAGTGTAATATAAATTAACTTTTGCATTAAATTTAGCAGATCTAAAACCATAACCAGCTTCTAAACCTAAAATTTTCTCGTTTGTTAAGTTTTCATTAACAATAGATTTATTATTTGGATATACTGCATTAAAGAAAGGTTGTTTTGAATAATAACCCGCATTAGCAAAAACATTATGGTTATCATTTATGTTATAATTTGCACCTCCTTTGATATTTCCACCTAAAATATTTTCATAATCAGTTTCATATAAAGGATTTGATTCTAAATATAAAAATGTATCTTCTCTTTTGAAACCTTGTTGAGATATAGATCCTTGCACAAATGCTGATAATTTTTCAGTTGAATATTCTAATTGTGTAAATGCTCCATACCATCTCACATAACCATTATTATTATATTCAATTTTTTCTTGATCTTTTATGTTTGTGAATGGATTCCAACTTGGAGTTGCTGCATAAGTTTGATATAAATATCTTCCTGGATTATTAATATCTGTATTATCATAATAAACATCAGCACCTAATCTATCGTTTATGTTTCTGAAATGATAACCAACATATGTTCTTGCATCAACACCAAAATCAAGTGTTAATTTATCTGTTAATTTAGTATTTAAATTAATAACCGCACCATACCAGTCATGAGAGTTAATAGAAGCTCTTCTTGTAAATCCAGTACTTCTATTAGTTACATACTCTCCGTTAGAATTTGGTGATAAATCTGTACCTAAGTTTGTTGTACTGTTTCCTGAAGGGAAAGAATAATTACCTTGATTAAAAGCAACAAAATCATCAAATGGAACTAATCCGTCAGCAGTTTTGAATGCAAATGGAGATTTACCAATATTACCTGTTCCTCCTCCACGACCCCAAGAGCCGTAAAAAACAGATGATAATTTCATTTTTTCATTAATTTTATAATCCCAATTTAAAGACATAATTGGCTTGTGATAAAAATTTCTAGCCCAAGAATATTCTTCACCGTTTAAATATCCCCAATCAGAATTATATTTTATGTTTGGTTCCCCGTTAGATCCATATTGTTTATAAGTTGCAATAGTATTTGCAAATGATCTTTGGTGATGCCATTGTGGAGCACCAGTAAAAGTAAATTGAAAATCATGTTTGTCATTCAATTCATAACCTAAAGCGATAAAATAATTATGCCCCTCAAATTTTGTTCCATCAACATAACCATTTCCAGTTGTTCTAGAAAACAATACTGAAGTTGAAAAACCATTTTTCATTTTACCTGTTGAGTAAGATGCTTGAGTCTTTAAATAATTATCATTTGCAACTCCTGTAGAAACTGTACCACCTTGTTTCATATCTGAAGACTTTGTAATAACATTGATTGTTCCTCCTACAGATGAAATTGCTAATTTTGATGATCCTAAACCTCTTTGAACTTGCATTGCTGAAGTAACATCTGAAAGACCTGCCCAGTTGCTCCAATAAACTGCACTGTTCTCCATGTCATTAACTGGCATACCGTTAATCATAACAGCAATGTTTCTTTGATCAAATCCACGGATATTAACTCTTGAATCTCCAAAACCTCCGCCTGATTTAGTTGCATAAACTGACGGTGTGTTAACTAACATTTCTGGAAACTCTTGATTCCCTAATTTAGCCTGGATTTCAGCTGCTTTAATAGTAGACACCGCTACTGGTGTTTTTCTATCTTTTGCAACATCATAAATGCTTTTCCCTACAACTACTACGTCATCTAACTCTGATACATTTGAGTCAATAACTACAGAGCCTATATTTGTAGTTGCCCCAGTAACTGTAAAAGAAATTGTTTTTGTTTTAAATCCTAAGAAAGAAATTACAATTTCTCCTGATTTTTGAGTTGTTGTTAACTCAAATTTTCCGTCAAAATCAGTAGCTACTCCGTTTGTTGTACCTTTAATTACAACGCTAGCTCCTGCTAATGGTTGATTTAACTCTCCATCTAATACAGTTCCTGTAACTTTAGATTGAGAAAATACTGTAAGGGTTGTTAAAAAGAAAAACCCAAAAAGTAATGCATTTTTAAAAATTTTCATTTGATGTGTTTTTAAAATATTTTGTGCAAAGTTGCTACAAGATTTTAAGTCTAATGTTAAGTTAATGTTAACAAACACATTTTTGACAATAAAAAACTAAAAAAAATGTTAACTAAAGATTTTCTTTCATGAAAACAGGTGATTTTTGATTAGTATTACAGGTCAAAATTGAACTAACTTCTGTATTTTTTTAATAAAAATGAGGTTGAATTATCATGCATTTGTTGAGCATTACTTACAATTTCATCTAAAATACTCGTTGCTAATTGTTTCCCTAATTCTACTCCCCATTGATCGTAACTAAATATGTTCCAGATGACGCCTTGTACAAAAATCTTGTGTTCATATAAAGCGACTAAAGCACCTAATGTAGCAGGTGTTAATTTTTGGATTAATAGTGTATTTGTAGGCTTATTCCCTGAGAACACTTTATACGGCAATAAAAAATTAGCTTTATCACCCGAAATTCCTTGTTTATCAAATTCAGCTTGTACTTGAGCCTCGGTTTTACCCATTAATAAAGCTTCGGTTTGCGCAAAGAAATTTGACATTAATTTATCATGATGGTCTTTATTGCCATATAATGACTCTTTGAATCCAATAAAATCAGTTGGAATTAATTTTGTACCTTGGTGAATTAATTGGAAAAAAGCATGTTGTGAATTAGTGCCTGGCTCGCCCCAAATAATAGTTCCGGTTTGATAATTGACTGGTTTACCATCTCTTCCGATGCTTTTACCATTACTTTCCATAATACCTTGCTGTAAATAAGGCGCTAATTTTTGCAAATATTGGGTGTATGGAATTAATGCTTCACTTTCTGCACCAAAGAAATTATTGTACCAGATACTCAATAAAGCTAAGGTAACTGGAATATTTTTATCAAAAGATTCGTTTTTAAAATGCTCATCCATTTCATGAGCGCCTTGTAATAATTGGTCAAAATGATCAAATCCTACAGCTAAACTGATGGATAGACCAACGGCGCTCCATAACGAGAAACGTCCGCCCACCCAATCCCACATTGGGAAAATATTTTCGGGGTTAATACCAAATTCGGTTACTTTTTGAATATTGGTTGAAACGGCTACAAAATGCTTTGCAACATCTTCTTGTGTTGCTGATTGCAAGAACCAACTTCTTATGGTTTCGGCATTAGAAAGCGTTTCTTGTGTGGTAAACGTTTTGGATACAATTACAAAAAGAGTGGTTTCAGGATTTACTTTTTTGATAATTTCATTTACATGGTCGCCATCTACATTGGAAACAAAATGAACATTTAAGTCATTTTTATAATATTGTAAGGCTTCAACAATCATTGCTGGACCTAGATCTGATCCACCAATTCCAATATTTACAACATCAGTAAAGGTTTTTCCAGTAAATCCTTTTCGTTGTCCTGAGATAATTTCGTTTGAAAAGTTTTTGATTTTATTTTTTACCGAATAAATTTCAGGCATTACGTTAACTCCATCTACTTGTACAGAAGCATTTTCTTTAGCACGCAACGCAGTATGTAAAACGGCTCTGTTTTCGGTTTGATTGATGATGTCGCCTTCAAAATATTTTGTAATGGCGTCTTTTAATTGGGCTTCATTAGCGAGTTCGTGTAATAAAGAAATGGTTTCTTTCGAAATAATATTTTTAGAATAATCTACTAAAAAATCTTGCCATTCAATGTGCATTTTTTCGGCTCTTGCAGGTTCATTTGCAAATAAATGTTGCATTTGAACGTTTTTCATGGTTTCAAAATGCGTTTGTAATTTTTTCCAAGCTTGAGTTTGTGTTGGATTGATCGATTGTAATGCCATTATTCCTTAAATTTTAGTGCGGTTATACTGTCTAATTCTTTTTTTAGCGGTGCTATATAATTTAAATATTTTTGTTTGTCTGCTTTGCCCATGGGTTCCGTGTTGGGTAATTTTAATCGCAATGGATCTACTTGCACGCCATTTTTCCAAAAACGGTAACAAACGTGTGGGCCAGTAGCTAAACCGGTGCTTCCTACTTTGCCTATGGTTTGTCCTTGTGAAACGCTTTGTCCGGTTCGAACTAAAATTTTAGACATGTGTAGATACTGAGTTGCATAGGTTGAACTATGACGGACTTTGACGAAATTTCCATTTCCGGCGGTGTAACCCGTTCTTTCTACTACGCCCGAAGCGGTTGTTTTAATAGGTGTTCCGTGTGGCGCTGCATAATCTGTTCCATTATGAGCTTTAAATCGCATTTGAACCGGATGAAAACGACGCCCAGAAAAACGAGACGAAATTCTGAAATAATCTAAAGGCGCTTTTAAAAACATACTTTTTAGTCCTTTACCATTTTCATCGTAATAATCTTCTTTCTTTTGGTTTTCATTTAACTTATAGGGAAATGCAAATATCTTTTTCCCTTTGTGTTCAAAATAAGAAGCCTCTATGCTTTCAACTCCAATATATATAGAGTCTTCCATGTATTTTTCGTTAATAGTTACGGCAAATTTATCTCCTTTCTGAATTTTAAAGAAGTCAATTGTATAAGCGTAAATTCCTGCTAACTTAGGGGCTAAAGCTGGACTAACCCCAGCATTACTTAAGGTTTCAGAAAGTGATCCGTTAATTTCGGCAGCCACCACTCTTCTTTTAATGCGTGTTGGTTTTTGCTTATTAGACACCACTAAAGAATCTCTAAAATCTACTACAGTATATTGTATTCGATCTTCTATGTAGACTAATGCTTTAAGTGTATTAGGTTTTTTCTTGTCTAAAAAAAGAATATAGGGTTTCCCCACTTTAATTCTCCTTACATTAAATGAATCTTTCACTTTTTCAGTTACTTGATGAATGGTAAGACTATCTCTCAAAGGGAATTTTTGCAAAAGCGCACTAAACGTATCTCCTGATCGAATAGTATCTCTTACTACTTTGTAATCATTAAAAGTAAACCCATAATCCTTGATTATTGGCTCTTTCTTAACTATTTTGGTTGCTTCTTTTTCATCTTTTGAATTACATGAAGTAAAAAAAGTGGCGAAAAAAAGAAGTAGTATTATACAGTATCTCAATGTTATTCTATTTCAAATGTTAAGCGCCCCAATTTTCAATTTCTTCTGCCGACCATAATTCTGGGAAGAAAATTCGTTTTTGATATTTTGGTAACATGTATTTTTTCCAATCACTTCCGCCGGTGGCTTCATGATTACCTGGCACACTCTCTATGTATTTTTTGGCCGCATTAAAATGACCCATTACCCAAGTGATATTTACGGTTACATCATAATGACGCATGGCTGCCACTAAACTAGGATTTTTTTGATCTGCTTCAGGGAGTTGTTTGAATTTTCGCCACAAATTGATGGTGTTATATTCTTCCATGTATTCCAAAAATATTTTCTTGTATTTTCGTTCAAATTCACTTAATAAATATGATTTTTCGCCTGTATGATAATCTTTCCCAGCCGCTTGCCAATACAAATGTTCGAGAGCATGTTCATAAGGTGTATTTCGATCAATTGTAGCTCTAAAACGGTTATCGATTAAGTTAATTAAATCGGTAGAAGAAAATTCAATTAAACGATATTGCGCCGATTGAAATCCGCTCGCAGGCGTTAAAGTATTTCTAAATTTTAGGTATTGTTCAGGCTCCATTCCGTCTTTCATAATATCAAAAGAAGTCGTGAGCATGTCGAAATAGCGGCTTATTCTTCCTAATTTTTCGGTGAAATATTCAGTAGAAGGTTGTTCGTTATGACACAATTGATCCATTTCCCAAAGAATCATCTTAAACAATAATTCGTTCACTTGATGATACATTACAAAAACCATTTCGTCTGGCAAAGTAGTGCGTTGTGTTTGTAAACTAAGCAATGCATCAGTTTGAATATAATCCCAGTAGGTGATAGGTTTCGCCCACAATAACCCTTCTAAATGGGTTGAAGTGTTTTGATTGATTGCTTCAAACTTTTCATTTAGTTGATTTAATTGTTCTTGGATTTTTGGGGTAATTTCCATTATTCTTTTGCTTTTATTTTAAATGAATGCTTTAATCCTTTAAATGCTTCTATATCTGCTTTTAAAGATCCAACCGCTAAACTTGCCTTTACACGGATAGGAATTTTATTATCGTCATCTGAAATCCAAACCGTTAAACTTTCTTCTTCTTTAAAAACTCTTCCTGCTTGAACATAAGGGCGGAAGATCATGCATGAAACTTTTCCAAATTTAGTGCTTATATCTTCTCTACCTAAAAATTTTAACTTAAATTTTGTGGTTTCGCCATCAAAAAACATATCAATAGCTATGGATTCGTTTGGTTTTAATTTATCGATTTTAGGATGATTTCTTAAATAGTAAAATGAGGAAACAATATCTTGAACCTCTTCGGGCACACTAACTGTTTTTTCTGAATTATGCTTGTAATCTTTTACTAAAACCGTATTAGTAGTTTGATTAAAAAAGCCTTCTTGATTTTTAGTATAACCTCCTTCATCAATTTTTCTAACATATTGATAGGGTTTTCCAGTTTCTTTATCAAAATAACTTTCGTAATTATCGTCCACTTTAAAGAAAAACTTAGTCATCCCTGTTGTCCAACCTTTACCAACCACGTGATGTACTTTTTTATTATTTCTTGTGGCTTCTTTAATTTCCAAAGTGGCATAACCCGCCGTTACAAGTCCGTAATGAATTCTCATTTTAAACCATTCGCCAGTTGTATATGCATTTTCTCTTTGAACAAATGAATTTGTAAAAAAGAAGAGCACTAAAAGTGTTACTATGTTTTTCATGTAGTATTTCATTTATTAATGAAAATGCAATTTCTGTTCCAAAAATAGTAAAACAAAAAAACCCAGTCAAAAATATGACTGAGTTTTTATGCTATTAACCAACCAAAAAACTATAAATTATGAAAATTTACTACAAATTGCAGAGCAAACAACCTCTCTGCTTTTGTGAGTACAAATTTATAAAGCTTTTTGTATTATTCTCAACAAAAAATAAACTTTAACATATTTTTATCAAAAATAACACTACTACAACGTTGTATTTTGATTATTGTTTAATAAAAATTCGGTTTTATAATGTTCCTCGCAATGCCTGTTCTCTTTCAATAGATTCAAAAAGGGCTTTAAAATTTCCTGCACCGAAGCCTTTTGCACCCATTCTTTGAATAATTTCAAAAAACAAGGTTGGTCTGTCTTCTACTGGTTTTGTAAAGATTTGAAGTAAATATCCATCCTCGTCAGCATCAACTAAAATGGACAACTCTTGTAATTTTTTGATATCTTCTTTCATCATATCGCGATGAACACCTAAACGATTTGGGATGTCATCATAATAAGCTTGTGGTGGTGGTGGTAAAAATTCTACTCCACGTGCTTTTAATCCAGAAACCGTTTTAATAATATCATCTGTTGCAACTGCTAGATGTTGCACTCCTGGCCCTTCATAAAAATCTAAATATTCTTCAATTTGCGATTTTTTATTTCCTTTTGCAGGTTCGTTGATAGGAAACTTAATTCGTCCATTGCCATTACTCATTACTTTACTCATCAGTGCTGAATATTCCGTATGAATTTGAGTGTCGTCAAAAGATAAGAAATTTTCAAATCCCATAACATCTTCATACCACTTTACCCATTGGTTCATTTCGCCCCAACCTACATTTCCTACCATATGATCAACATATTTTAGTCCTAATGGTTCTGGGTTATAGTCTGATTTCCATTCCACGAATCCTGGCAAAAACACACCATTATAATTTTTGCGTTCTACAAAAATATGAACCGTTTCTCCATAAGTATAAATTCCTGAACGAACCACTTCGCCATGTTCGTCTTTTTCAACGGTAGGTTCCATAAATGGTTTCGCCCCGCGTTTTGTAGTTTCTTCAAATGCAGTTCTAGCATCTTCAACCCAAAGTGCGATAACTTTTACACCATCACCATGCTTTACGAGATGATCGTTAATTGGCGAACTACTATTTAATGGTGTAGTCAATACTAATTTAATTTTATCTTGTTTCAATACATAACTTACCGAATCCCTTGAACCTGTTTCTAATCCGCGATAAGCGTGCGATTGAAAACCAAAAGCAGTTTTATAATAGTGTGCCGATTGTTTTGCATTACCTACATAAAATTCTACATAATCGGTTCCTAAAAGTGGAAGGAAATCTTGTGCTCCTTCAAATATTTTTTCTAAGCCGTATTCGACTGATTTTATTTCTTTACTCATAATTAGCCCCCTAGCCCCCAAAGGGGGAATTCCTATTAGGGGTCAATAGGATTTATATTTAATTTAAAAATACGTTCTTTTTTGTACAAGAAAACTTTTACACAATCTTGTCAATTCCCCCCTTCGGGGGTAAGAGGGCTTATAGCCAACTCTGATAATAAGTTTCATCTGCAATAGACAAGGCATCTTCTGTAACCATTAAAGGTTTAAAAGTATCGACCATTACTGCCAATTCTAATGTTTCTTTTTTACCAATACTTCTTTCTGCGGCTCCCGGATGTGGCCCATGAGGGATTCCAGCAGGATGTAATGAAATATTTCCTGGTTTTACATCGTTTCTGCTCATGAAATCACCATCTACATAATACAATACCTCATCGGCATCAATGTTACTATGATTATACGGTGCTGGAATAGATAACGGATGATAATCGTAAAGTCTTGGTACAAATGAACAAATTACAAAAGCACTAGTTTCAAAAGTTTGGTGAATTGGTGGTGGTAAATGAATTCGTCCTGTTATAGGTTCAAAATCATGAATAGAGAACGCATACGGATAATTAAACCCATCATACCCAATAACATCAAAAGGATGTGAAGCGTATACCAATTCGAAAATTTCGTCCTTTTTCTTAACTTTAATTACGAAATCTCCTGTTTCATTATAGGTTTCTAATTCTTCTGGACGTCGAATATCTCTTTCACAAAATGGAGAATGTTCTAACAATTGTCCGAACCAGTTTCTATATTGTTTTGGAGTATAAACAGGCGCATGCGATTCAACAATAAACAAGCGATTATCTTCGGTATCGAAATCTATTTTATAGATCATACCACGAGGTACAACCAAATAATCTCCATAACTAAAGTCTAAGTTGCCAAGCATGGTTCTTAGTTTTCCTGTTCCTTTATGAATGAAAATAACTTCGTCTGAATCGGTGTTTTTATAAAAATAATCGGTGGTCGATTTTCTTGGTGCTGCTAAAACGATATGACAATCAGAATTAGTCAATACAATTTTTCGACTTTCTAAATAATCATCTTGTGGAGCAACATCAAAACCTCTTAATTTGTAAGACTGAATGTTATTTGATTTTGCGATTTTTGGCGCAACACTGTATTGTTTTCTTATTTCTTTTACCTGTGTAGGTCTCTGCTCATGATAGGAGTTAGTTGACATTCCGTCAAAACCTACCGTTCCAAACAGTTGCTCATAATACAAATCACCGTTTGGTTTACGAAACTGTGTATGTCGTTTAGGTGGAATTTCTCCTAATTTGTGATATATTGGCATATTTTTTTGTTTAAAGGTTATTGTTCATTTGTTTTAATTAATGTTAAAACTGTACAAATTAATCAAAAAAAATAGTGCTCATTCAGGATTTCTCTTGATGAGGAATTTTAAATGTGGTAATAATTCTTCCCAATATGGTTTCATATTTACAAATGTCGTAAAAAAATAAAAAAAGCCACTAAAAAGTGGCTTAAATTTTTATTGTTCTTCTTTGCCTAGTTTTGCGTTTCGTTTTCCATAAAGAAAATACACTATTACTCCAATTGCTAACCAACCTAAAGATAACATTTGAGCATCTTTGCTTAAGTTAATCATAAGATATGTATTAATTAGAATACCACAAATTGCAATTACTGGCAGAGCTGGTACTTTAAAGGTTCTTTCAATATTTGGTTGCTTCACTCTAAGAATCCAAACCGCAATACACACCATTGTAAAGGCAAATAAAGTTCCAAAACTAGTCATGTCTGCCAATTTATTAATTGGAGTAAACGCTGCAACAACTGCAATTATCGCACCTAATATCATTAAGTTCGTTTTTGGTGTTCCAGATATTGGATTAATTCTTGAGAATACCTGAGGAATAAGTCCGTCTTTAGACATTCCTAAGAAAATTCTAGATTGCCCCATGATCATTACCATCAATACAGAAATTAATCCCACTGTTGCAGCAATAGTAATAATATATCCTGCCCAAGCTTGACCAGCAATATCAAAAGCATATGCAACGGGAGCCTTGATAGCATCTGGATATTGTCCAAGTGGATCAAAGTCTTTATAGTTCATCATTCCTGTTAATACTAAAGAAACTAGAATGTATAAAATAGTACAAATTAAAAGTGATGCAATAATAGCAAATGGCACGTCTTTCTTAGGGTTCTTTGCTTCTCCTGCTTGAGTTGAAACCGCATCGAAACCAACATATGCAAAAAAGATAGCAGCTGCTCCAGAAATAATTCCAGCAACTCCATAAGCATCATGCGTATTTTCTTTGTCGACGATTTGAGTTGCTTCTGGAATAAATGGTGTCCAATTTTCCACATTGATAAAGAACGCTCCTGCTATAATTACAAACACAATTGCCGACACTTTAAGAATTACAATTAAGTTGTTTGCTTTAGCCGCACTTTGAGTTCCTTTAATTAAAATTGAAATTACAAATAACACAATTAAAAAAGCAGGTAAATTCATAGAAAACCCTTCTCCTGTATAACTTGCAGGATCAGAAGTTAGCCATTCGGGGAGTTTTATCCCAAACATTTTGAGCAGCTTATTGAAGTAGCCCGACCATGAGACCGCTACGGTCATTGAACCCATAGCATATTCTAATATTAGTCCCCAACCAATTATCCAAGCAAAAATTTCACCAATTGTACCATAAGCATAGGCATAAGCAGAACCTTCAACAGGCAAAATTGATGCAAATTCAGAATAACATAAGGCTGCAAATACACAAGCAATACCGGCAATAATAAATGAAATAGCTAAAGCTGGTCCTGCATGATAGTATGCACCTGTTCCTGTTAAAACAAAAATTCCTCCTCCAATAATAGCGCCTACACCAATTGCGGTCAAACTCCATTTTCCGAGAACTTTCTTCAATTCACTTTTTTTCATATCAGCCTCAAATGCTGAAACTGGCTTAACTCTCCAAATAGACATAAATGATTATTTTAAATTTGAATTCCAAAAATAAACTTTTTTCAAAACAAACCGTCAGAAATTTACATTAAATGTAATTTTTTTATTGTTTTTTTAATTTTAAAACCAAAAACCAACAGAAAACCATGTGAAATGATTTCCTGTATCTGGCGACCATGAATGTTTAATTTCTAGCGGGCCAATAATGGATTCCATTCCGTAACCAATGGCATATCCAGTATAAGTTGGTTTTTTTAACCACCCCTCGGTATGTTCAAATATTCTGTTACCTACATTAGCAAAATTTCCTGTGAAATTAATATGATGCTTTTTATATAACTCATAATCTATTGTTGCGGTTTGTTTTGCATAACTATCTCCTGCCAAACTTAAAAAATCATACCCAAAAAAAGGTTTAAAATTATTTGCAGGAACAAATCCATAACCCCCAAGAACAAAATCAAAAAATGAAATAGTGCGTTCTCCTATAGCAAAACCAACTTCGGTTAGTGATTTAATTGATAGTTTTTTTAATGGTTCGAAAACAATTCCAGCTTCAGCTTTTGCTATTGAAAAACGTTCAAACTGACGGGTGTAATCTGATGAATACAAAAATGATTTCATTTCTCCATAAAATGACCATCCTTTTTTAGGAAAATATTTTTGATCGAATGAATCAAATTTTAAATACCCAAAAGCCGACAAATAATCACTTTTGTCAAAAACAGGTGTTGTATTTTGCAACGTTTGTGATTCTATATTCAAATATTTAAATTCTATACCAGCACCAACTGAAAATTTTTGAGCAAAAATTGTTTGCACATAAGCTTGATTCGTTACATCCGTAAAATCGATGTTAACTGAGTTAATTCCTAAATTTGTTAATACTATACCGTTTTCAAAATCGGTTGAAATATTTCTGTTGAATGAATTTAACTTTGAATTGAATCCAAAACTCCAATAAAAGCCATTATCGATATAATAATCAAAGTTATATCTGAAATTATCGCCAACCATTACATCTAAAGAAACAACATCATTTTTTATAAGAATCTTTTTTTTAGTGAAATTAACTAGCACCCCACTTTTAAATAAATCATCAAAATGCAATCCGAATTTTAAAAAGGTATTGTTTTTATTTTCTTTTAAATTTAAGTTTAATCGTTTGCCATTTTCTGTTGGATCAAAAAAATAATTAATTACACTGAAATTTTGTGTAGCATTTAAGTTTAAAATGCCTTTTTCTAGTTGTTTGTATGAAATTTTTGCTTTGTTTCTAAGTTTTAATTTCCCTAAAATATATGCTCTTGTATAATTTTCTAATTTATTAAATGTAATTTCTTCTAGATAAAGGGAATCTTTATGAAACACTTTACTTATCTGTGATGTATTGATCTCAACTAACGGGTGTAATTGATTTAAAAATTCAATTGCCTTTTCATTTCCCTTTTTAATAATTTCTTTACCTTCATAAAAAGAAACTACTGAATAACCTTTTGTATCTGGCTTAATGTAAATATTGGTTTGATTTCGCTTGCCATCCATTTTTTCTATCATTGAAAAATTATTGATTTGCGAAAGTACCGCCGTTACATCTTTAAGTTGATCTCTTGTTTTTAAATCCTCTTGAACGTCTACACCAATAATAAAATCTACTCCTCTTTCTTTGAGCTCTTCAACAGGATAATTATTAACTACACCTCCATCAATAAGTAGCTTCCCGTTAATTTCAACAGGATTATATAAAGTAGGGATCGCGCCGCTTGCAATGATTGATTGAGCTAAAACTCCTGAGTCAAGTATAACTTGCTCACCCGATTCTAAATCTGTGGCAATGCATAAAAAAGGAATTGGAAGTTTTTTAAAATCTCTAATATGGCTAACATGTAGCGTTAATCTGGATAATAAATTAAAATTGTAAATACCCTTTGAGAGTCCAGACGGAAGACCTAATTTAAAATTATTGAAAGGCAATGTCAAAGCATAAATTTCATCGTTTCTTTTTTCATAAAATGATTTTGATTCTCGTGGAGTATAATCTTGCAACAATGCATCTATATCAATTGCAGAGAAAATGGAGTCTAATTGATGAGCATTATACCCTGAAGCATATAATCCTCCTACAACTGCCCCCATACTCGTTCCGGCTATGTAATCTACTTTAATACCCAGCGAATCGATTACTTTTAAAACCCCTATATGGGCTAACCCTTTTGCACCTCCGCCACTTAAAACTAATCCAATTTTTGGGCGCGACTGTTCTTGCCCAAAACACACTTGGATCATCATAAATAAACTTAAAAACAAAAGGTGTTTTTTCATGTAACTCAATTATTGTTCTTGTAAAAGTCGGAAATTTTTTTGGCTTTTGAAAGACCTACAACTTCTGAAATTTCTTTTTCATCTGCATTTTGTAGTCTTTTAACACTTTTGAAATGTTTTATTAACGTAATCATCGTTTTTTCACCAATGCCCGGAATACTTTCTAAACTATTATTTAATGCCGATTTACTTCGCTTATCGCGATGATGAGTGATTCCAAATCGGTGTGCTTCGTTTCGTAAAAACTGAATTACTTTCAAAGTTTCCGATTTTTTATCTAAATATAAAGGTGCCGAATCGCCAGGATAAAACAACTCTTCCAAACGTTTTGCGATACCAATAATGGCAATTTTACCTCGTAGGCCTAAATCATCAATACTTTTTAATGCTGATGACAATTGTCCTTTACCACCATCAATAATAATCAATTGGGGTAAAGACTGATTTTCATCTAACATGCGTTTGTATCTTCGGTACACCACTTCTTCCATCGAAGCAAAATCATTTGGCCCCTCGACCGTTTTTATATTAAAATGGCGGTAATCTTTTTTACTAGGTTTTCCATCTTTAAACACCACACAAGCAGAAACAGGATTCGTTCCTTGAATATTTGAATTATCAAAACACTCAATATGTCTTGGTTCAACCGATAGTCGCAGATCTTTTTGCATTTGAGCCATAATTCGATTAGTATGGCGTTCTGGATCTACAATTTGAATTTGCTTTAATTGGTCCAATCGATAATATTTAGCATTGCGTTCTGATAGTTCTAAAATTTGCTTTTTATCGCCAAGTTGCGGCACCGTTACTTTGATGTTTTCCCCTAAATCTATTGGAAACGGCACTACAATTTCTCGCGCATTCAAATGGAAACGTTCGCGCAATTCCACCACGGCTAATTCTAACAATTCTTCGTTGGTCTCATCTAATTTTTTCTTTAATTCCAACGTATGCGATCGCACAATGGCTCCGTGCGAAATTTGTAAAAAATTCACATACGCCATGGTTTCGTCTGAAATAATGGAAAACACATCCAAATTGGTAATTTTCGGATTTAAAACCGTTGAACGCGATTGATAATTTTCCAAAACTTCAATCTTTTCTTTGATTTTTTGAGCCGCTTCAAATTGCATATCTTGAGCCAATTCGGTCATTAACTTCTTAAAATCTCTCAAACTTTCTTTGAAATTTCCTTTTAAAATTTGACGGATTTTCTCTACTTGATTTTGATAATTTTCGACTGATTCATACCCTTCACATGGCCCTTTACAGTTCCCAATATGATATTCTAAACACACTTTATATTTTCCCGAATCGACATTGGTTTTTGATAAATCGTAAGTACACGTTCTCAACGGATATAACTCTTTTATCAAATCTAAAATGGTGTGAACCGTTTTAAAACTAGTATAGGGTCCAAAATATTCCGAACCGTCTTTTATCATTTTTCGAGTAGAAAAAATACGCGGAAATCGTTCGTTTTTAATACAAATCCAAGGATATGTTTTATCATCGCGAAGTAAGACATTATATCTAGGCTGTAATTTTTTTATTAGGTTGTTTTCCAATAACAACGCATCGGTTTCCGTAGGAACTACAATGTGCTTTATTGTAACAATTTTCTTAACTAAAACTGAAGTTTTATAATTTTCATGATTCTTGGTAAAATAGGACTGAACACGCTTTTTTAAATTTTTTGCTTTACCAACATACAAAATTTTTCCTTCCTTATCATAATACTGATATACCCCAGGATTATCGGGCAAGGTTTGAATTTGAAGTTCTAATGGTGTTTGCATTTTATTGAAAGATGATAGAACAAAGATAAGAGAATTGTTTTTGAATTCTTAAAGTTTTTAACCACTAAGGCACGAAAAAAACCACTAGGAACAGAAAGATTTTTTTCGATTTCTTAATTTTCTTACATCTGTATTCTTAAATGAGATTTGTTTTGTATTTTTATCATTTCAGATTTAAAAAATGAAAGCCTTAAAACCACTTGTAATCCTTAAAGAAACCATTTTAGCAGGCGAAAGCAAAACCATTAATATGGAAATTGCAAAGTTGCACACGATGACTAAATTAAAAATTCCAATCATTGTGGAACGATCTAAGCTTGATGGGCCAACGGTTTTATTTACCGCTTGTTTGCACGGCGATGAAATCAATGGAACTGAAATTGTACGACAATTAATCATTCAAAAAATCAACAAACCAAAACGCGGAACCATTATTTGTATTCCTATTATCAATATTTTTGGATTCATCAATAAAACACGTGAATTTCCAGATGGTCGCGATTTGAATCGGGTGTTTCCTGGTAGTAAAATAGGTTCTTTGGCGAGTCGTTTTGCTTATTATATTTTGAAAGATATTATTCCACACATAGATTATGCGATTGACTTTCACGCAGGTGGTGCCAGCAGATTTAATGCCCCACAAATTAGAATTGTACCCGAAAATCCTGAATTAAAAGAACTTTCATCCGTTTTTAATGCGCCTTTTACACTGTATTCGAAAAATATTTCAGGATCGTTTCGAAATTCTTGCGATAAATTAGGGGTTAAAATGTTACTTTTTGAAGGCGGAAAATCATTGAATATCAACGAAAATGTTACTAAAGAAGCAATAGAAGGCACCAAGCGTTTTTTAGCACATTTAGAAATGCTAAATCCTAAAAAGAAAGTAAGTCTACCTCAACATGATTCTATTTACATTGAAAAATCTAACTGGTTAAGAGCTAAATATTCTGGCATGTTTCATGGCTATACTGCAATTGGCAGTTTTGTAAAAAAAGGCGATGTATTAGCCACTATTTCAGATCCGTATGGAAAAGTAGAGCACAAAGTTAAAGCGCCTCATGCTGGCTACATCATTAATGTGAATGACGCGCCCATAATTTATCAAGGCGATGCTATTTTTCATATTTCAACACAATTAGAAAATGAATAAGCAACTCCTAAGGCAAAAGGCAAAAGCTGAGAGGCAAAAGTTATCTCAAGAAGAAATCGAAGATAAAAGTTTGGCGATTGCTAACCAATTGTTGCGTATGGATATTTGGGACAAATTGTATTATCATCTATTCTTAACAATTGAAGAACAAAAAGAAATTAATACCGAATATATTTTACAGATTTTAGCCGGAAAAGATAAAGAAATTGTGATTTCAAAATGTAATTTTGAGTCATTGAGCATGAGGCATTTTTTATTGACCGATAATACCAAAATCAAAAAGAACAGTTACAACGTTCCAGAACCTGTTGATGGTTTAGAAGTTCCTGATGCTAAAATTGATGTCGTTTTTGTGCCGCTTCTGGCTTACGACAAGCAAGGAAATCGTGTGGGATACGGAAAAGGATTTTATGATAACTTTCTAAATAAATGCAAACCCGAAACGATTAAAATTGGGTTGTCTTTCTTTCCGCCAGAAGAAAAAATTGACGATGTTTCCGAAAGTGATGTAAAATTAGATTTTTGTGTGACGCCTGAAGTAATTTATACGTTTTGATTTTCATCAACTAAAACTTCTTCTTGTTTATCAGCATGAGCAAACGCTCTTTTATTAAACACAATTAAAATCCCAACACCAGTAGAAATTGCCATATCGGCTACGTTGAAAATGGCGTTGAAAAAAGTAAAGTGTTTACCGCCCCAAATTGGCAACCATGAAGGTAAGTTTCCTTCCCACATTGGAAAATAGAACATATCTACTACTTCTCCGTGAAACCAAGTCCCATAAGGTTTTTCTGCAAAAGCGGTAGCTACTTGATGATAACTATCGTTGAAAATAACCCCGTAAAAAACCGAATCGATAATGTTTCCAAGGGCTCCGGTAAAAATTAACGCAACCGCTACAATAAGAAAATTCGAGGCTTGTTTTCTTACCGAATCCCACAACCACCAGGCTATTCCACCAACGGCAATGATTCTAAATAAGGTTAAAAATAATTTGCCGTAGGCTCCTGGAATTTCTGCTCCCCAAGCCATTCCTTCATTCTCGATGAAATGAATGCGAAACCAATCAAATACTTTTACTTCTTCATTAATGAAAAAATGCGTTTTAATATAGATTTTCGAAACTTGATCGATGAATAAAATACTAATGATAAGTAAATAGGCTTTCTTTAACGACATTTGCAAAATTTTTAGCAAAAATAGTAGTTTTTATCCAATAAAAAACGCTCCAAACGGAGCGTTAGTAAAATTTTGTAAAAAGATTAACGTTGTAAGTTTTTTGCTTCGATACTCATGGTGGCATGAGGAACAATTTTTAAACGCTCTTTACTAATTAATTTTCCTGTAACTCTACATACACCATACGTTTTATTTTCAATACGGATTAAAGCATTTTTTAAATCTCTTATGAATTTTTCTTGACGAATAGCCAATTGCGAATTAGCTTCCTTGCTCATGGTTTCACTACCTTCTTCAAATGCTTTAAACGTAGGCGATGTATCATCCGTTCCATTATTTAAATCATTCATATAGGCACTCTTTATCAATTCTAAATCGCCTTTAGCTTTTTCTAATTTAGCCTGAATTAATACTTTAAATTCTGCTAAATCTGCGTCTGAATATCTCAATTGCTCCTCTATCATACTTTCATTATTTTAATTATACTACTTAAATAACTCGTTTGGTTTTTATTTTGAAATGAATATACTTGTTTTGACATCATCAAACTCAATTTCTATACCATTTTCAATTTTATCTTCAAAAAGTAGGGTTTCTGTCAATGTTTCTGATTTAATGTATTCAGAATTTACGGCTACCGCCTCTTCTATTTGCGGATTTTTTAACATTTTTACCACAATTTTATCGGTCACTTCAAATCCAGAATCTTTTCTAATATTTTGAATACGATTTACTAACTCTCTGGCAATTCCTTCTTTTCTCAAATCATCAGAAATGGTAATGTCTAACGCAACTGTTATGCCATTTGCATTCGCCACTAACCATCCCGGAATATCTTGCGAAGTAATCTCCACATCGTCAGATGTTAAAGTTATGCTTTTTCCTGATATACTAATTTCCAACGAATTTTCTCTATCTAATTGATTGATTTGTTCTTGGTTTAAATTTTGTATCTCTTTGGAAATCAATCCCATATCTTTTCCAAAACGCGGCCCAAGTGTTTTAAAATTAGGCTTTATTTGTTTCACCAAAACGCCTGATGCATCGTCTAAAAGTTCAATTTCTTTTACGTTTACCTCCGCTTTTATCAGGTCTGAAATGGCTTCAACTTCTGCTCTAAATACATTGTCAAGTACCGGAATCATTACCTTTTGCAACGGTTGACGCACTTTAATCATTTCTTTTTTACGCAGCGACAATACCAACGATGAAATGGTTTGCGCCTTTAACATTTTGCTTTCCAGCGATTTATCAACAAAGTTTTCAACTGAAATTGGAAACTGGGCCAAATGTACACTGTCAAAATTTTCTGACGATGTAGCTAAGGTTAAATCTCTGTAAAGTTTGTCCATAAAGAACGGTGCAATAGGTGCCCCAAGTTTAGAAACGGTCAACAAACAGGTATAAAGGGTTTGATAAGCCGCAATTTTATCCTGAGCATAATCGCCTTTCCAGAAACGTCTTCTACACAAACGAACATACCAGTTACTAAGGTTTTCCTGAACAAAATCAGATATCGCACGTGCAGCTTTGGTTGGCTCATAATCGGCATATGCTTCATCCACCACTTGAATTAAAGTATGCAATTCAGATAAAATCCAACGGTCAATTTCAGGTCGTTCTGCTAACGGAATTTCGGCTTCAGTATAGGTAAAACCGTCAATATTCGCATATAAAGCAAAGAACGAATAGGTGTTGTAAAGTGTTCCAAAGAATTTTCTGCGTACCTCAGCTACGCCTTCAATGTCAAATTTTAAGTTGTCCCAAGGATTCGCATTCGAAATCATGTACCAACGCGTTGCATCTGGTCCATATTCAGCCAAAGTAGTAAATGGATCCACCGCATTTCCTAAACGTTTCGACATTTTTTGTCCGTTTTTGTCTAATACTAATCCGTTTGAAACTACGTTTTTGTAGGCTATTTTATCAAAAACCAAGGTTCCGATAGCATGTAAAGTATAAAACCAACCACGTGTTTGATCTACTCCTTCTGCAATGAAATCGGCTGGGAATGCTTTGTTTTCGTCGATTAAGTCTTTATTTTCAAACGGATAATGCCATTGTGCATAAGGCATGGCACCTGAATCGAACCAAACGTCTATTAAATCTGTTTCGCGTTGCATTGGTTTGCCTGAAGGTGAAACTAAAACGATGTTATCCACTACGTTTTTATGCAAATCGACTAAATCGTAGTTGGCTTCGCTCATGTCGCCAATTTTGAATCCTTTGTATGGATTTTCTTTTTGGAAACCTGCAGCAATTGCTTTTTCAATTTCGTTGTACAATTCTTCAACTGAACCTACTAATAGTTCTTCGCTTCCATCTTCGGTTCTCCAAATTGGCAATGGAATTCCCCAATATCTTGAACGCGATAAGTTCCAGTCATTCGCATTTTTCAACCAATTTCCGAAACGACCTTCACCTGTTGCTTTTGGCTTCCAGTTGATGGTTTCGTTTAAGTCGAACATTCTATCTTTGATTTCGGTTACTTTGATAAACCAAGAATCTAATGGATAATATAAAATGGGTTTGTCTGTTCTCCAGCAATGTGGGTAACTGTGCACGTATTTTTCAACCTTAAAGGCCTTATTTTCTTCTTTTAAACGAATAGCGATTTCAACATCTACTGATTTTTCAGGTGCTTCGCCTTCATTATAATATTCGTTTTTCACGTATTTTCCTGACAAACCACCTAATCCAGTAACAAATTTTCCTTGTAAATCTACTAAAGGAACTGCATTTCCATTTTCATCTAACACCAACATTGGCGGTACTTCAGGCGTTGCTTCTTTGGCCACTTTAGCATCGTCTGCACCAAATGTAGGTGCGGTGTGCACAATTCCAGTTCCGTCTTCTGTAGTTACAAAATCTCCAGCAATTACTCTAAACGCATTTTCAGGGTTTTGATACGGTAAAGCTAATGGCATCAATTGTTCATAACGAATTCCTACTAAATCTGAACCTTTACATTCTGCTAAAATTTTATATGGAATTGGATCTTTTATTTCAAATGGCTTATCTATAATAGGTATATCTTCGTTGAACAACTCCTTACGTCTTTCTTTTATCAAATTATATTCGATTACAAATAATGTCTGCTTATAATTCGAATTACGCAACTTATTAAATGTTTCATTGAAACTTTCTTCGTACTTTGTCAATTGAACAGAAGACCTAATTGAAGCTTGTAATTTATCTAATTCATCTTGAATTTTTAAAGTATTAAAAACCTTTAAAGAATATTCTTTAAAATCATCTGTTTTCTGTGATTCATAAAAACGTTTTCCAAATTGTTTTCCAACTAAATTTTTAGCTAAAATTACATTTACAGGTTCAAAAGTATATTGATTGAACGTTTGAACCAAAACATAATCAATTTTTGGCCCAACAGTTAATGCGGTATTACTTGGCAACGTCCAAGGTGTGGTTGTCCAAGCTAAAAAATAGGCCTCCCCTAGATTTTCTATTTGAGATGATGTCAAACGAAACGCTTTCGCAATATCGTTAGCCATTCCCCCTTCGGGGGTTAGGGGGCTTCTGAATTGTGCTACAATCGTAGTATCGGTAACATCACGGTACGAACCTGGTTGATTGACCTCGTGCGAAGACAAACCTGTTCCTGCTTTTGGTGAATACGGCTGAATGGTGTAGCCTTTGTAAAGTAAATCCTTGTTGTAGATTTGTTTTAGCAACCACCAAACGGTTTCCATGTATTTAGATTTGTAGGTCACATACGGATCTTCCATATCTACCCAATAGCCCATTTTTTCAGTAAGGTCGTTCCAAACGTCTGTGTAACGCATAACGGTTTTTTTACACGCTTCATTGTATTCGGTAACTGAAATGGTTTTACCAATATCTTCTTTGGTAATGCCTAATTCTTTTTCGGTACCTAACTCTACAGGCAAACCGTGTGTGTCCCAGCCGGCTTTACGCTTAACTTGAAACCCTTTTTGAGTTTTATAACGACAAAAAATATCTTTAATTGCTCGCGCCATTACGTGGTGAATGCCAGGCAAACCATTTGCAGATGGTGGCCCTTCAAAAAACACATAGGGTGTAGCTCCTTCACGAGAAGATACCGATTGTTCAAAGATGTTGTTTTTTTTCCAAAAATCAAGAACTTCTGATGCAACTGTTGGCAAGTCAAGTCCTTTGTATTCAGTAAATTTTGTATTCATTTTGTCGCTTACTTAAATCAATTTGCGAAAGTAATAAATAGTTATGAGTTTTGAGTTATGAGTTTTGAGTTTTTCCCTCTTTTTAAAAAAATTTAACCACAAAGTTTTCAAAGTAAAAAGCACAAAGAACACGATGCTTTAAATACTTTGCGAAAACACTTTGTGTACTTTGCGTTAGAATTTAGGAAAAAACTTGTTTGAAAGAATAATTATTATTAGTTTTATTTAAAATTCATTCAGAATGACTAAAAGAAAAGTATTTATTTTAATTGCGAGCGTATTTTTTATTTTTTCTTGTGGGACATATCGAATAAATAAGACATCCGATTTTAAAAAAACGAAAAATCTTGATTCGTTAAATGGAAACTACTTTTCAAGACCATTTCTTTCAAAAAAGACTTATAATCAAGATTTTTTCTCATTAATAAATAAAAGTAATACTCCATCAGATTTTTTTAAATTAGAATTTATTGATAAAAATAATTTAAAGATTAGCTATGACGAGATTGTTGAAAATAAATTTGTACCTAAAGAAATTATCTTAAAAGGAAAAAGAAAGAAAAAGTTTTTTGAAGTATATTTTTCAAAAAAGCAATTTTTTATACCTATACTATATGGAAATTTCGATATAGACAGATTAAGAATAGGATTTGATAAATCTGGAAAAATTTTAATTAGAAATTTTACAGATTTTAGTGGCAATATACTATTTATTGGAGGCGGATTTAGCGGTGAAAGCAAATCTCTTTTTGAGAGCGTTGAAAAAAGTTCAATAATAATCCCTTTTTCTAAAGATGATAAATGGGGTTTTAAAAATAAACAAGAAATTGTAATAGAGCCTAAATATGATTTTGTAAGGGCTTTTGATGAAGAATTTGCTAGAGTTTGTATAAATAGAAAATGGGGAATAATTGATAAAAAAGGAAACCTTTTAACTGAAATAATATATAATCAAATTCAACCAATTAAAAATTATAAAGAAAATTCATTTAGATATTCATTTGTTTATTTAAACGAAAAGAAAGGGATAATTAATTCTACTGGAAAAACAACAGTCCCTGTAATTTATGATGAAATCAAAGATAATGGTGAGTTTCTAGAAATAAAAATAGGCACTAAAATAGGTTATTGCACATACGAAAATGTCATTATTCCATCTATTTATGACAAATTAAGTAATTATATTTTCCATCAGTATAATTTTGCTGAAGCAGAAAGAAACAATAAAATTTATTATGTAGACAAAGAGGGATATGAATATCAAACAAAACCTAATCCACTTTATTCAAAAATAGGTTTTTTAGAAAACGGACAGCCTAAATATATTCCAGATATAGAGTCTAAACGAAAAATAGGCATAGAAGAACAGTTTCAAAATATTAACTAAAAACTTCTTTTAAGACCTCTAACGATTTTGGTTTTTTAAAGCCTTCAAGATGTAATGTGTAAAAATCTAAGAGAATTTTTAGTAAAATTTGACGTTCAATTCCGGTAAATATTTTTTGGTCTGAATCAAATTTTAATTGCAATAATCGTTTAAACAAATGTGTTTCGTGTTCGGTTAACGAATTGACACTTTGAAAAGAGGTAAAATAGCCTTCTTTAGCATCGAAAAAGGGAGAATCAAAGTCGGTTACTTCTGGATAAAATCCAAGATATTTTGTAATTTCAATCATTAAAATTAGATGGAAATTGGTGGTTTCATCGTGATTGTCTAACCAAAGTAAAGCCGTCTCTAAAAAGGAAAATAAGCTTTGGTTTTTTTCTTCTTCTTTGATGGCGTGATGTAAAATTTCGGAGAGAAAAATAACAATTGTACTTTTTACAATATCGGTGTTTATGGAATAGTAGCTGTGTGCTAATCGAATTTCTTTAAAATGTTCGAGCGTGCCTTTATTCTTGTGATTAGCTTCGATTTCAATAATGGTTAAAGGCTGAAAATAAGCGATTTTTTGGTTCACTTTTTTGTTTGAATAAGCGTTTGGAACAAAATAACTTTTTAATCCGTCACTTTCCGTAAAACATTTGACAATCAAGCTTTTTTCTTGATATTTTAAGGAAGAAAGGACAATGGCTTTAGTTTTGATGAGCATTATCGAATAATCATTACTTTTTTTACCGTAGTATCTAATCCGTCTTCAGTGGCTACAAAGATCATATATACGCCAGAAGCTACTTTGTATTTTCCAAACGCGGTGGTGTCCCATTCAATGGTTCCGCCAGCAGTAGTGGTTTCATGGACTAAATTTCCTTCAATATCGGTTATTTTTACATTGGCTTTATCGGTTAATCCGCTAATTTTAACAGTTCCCGAAAAACCTGGTCGAACAGGGTTAGGATAAACATAAACCTCAGCTAAACTATCACTTGGCTTAGTTGATGTGCCTAAAAAAGAAACCATTCCTTTATCGGTTGCAAAAAAAACTTCTCCTGTAACGCCGTCTATTTCAATATCTAAAATAGTATTACTAGGTAAAGGCGAATTACTTTTATCAAATTTATAAATTGTTTGTTGGCCGTTTCCCGAAACTAAAAACACCCCTCCATCGGCAATTGACACCCATTTTCTATTGGCTCCATCAACTGCAATGTCTAAAATGGGTTGCTGATAAAACAATTCTTGAGCTAAATCTCCTTCTTGAATTATAATTGAGGAAACGTTTAATTCAGTTTCAGAAATAAATAGATTTGTATTAGAAAGCACTCGAAGACCTGAAGGTGTTCCAATCCAAAGTTGACTTCTATTATCTAATGCCAAACAATTCACTACATTTGATGGCAGATCAGCGTTATCTTGATTGATAATTATAAATTTATTATTGTAATTTTCATTAAAAGCAACTACTCCGTCATTGTATGCGGGAATCCATTTAGTGTTATTTTTATCAATTGCCATGGCATTATATCTTCCAGTAGCCAAATTAGCAGTTATCCCCGTAAAATCATATGATTGCCATTGATTATTAGATCTAAGTACTTTAAGTGCATTATTTACAAAAGCATTTGTTACCCATAAATTCCCTTCTTTGTCAAATATTGGACTATTAATTCGGACATCTACATAAGAAGGATTCCCTGAAACAACGAGAGATTCTAAACCATTTGGACCTGTATTTGTGTTGTTTAGCAACTCTATAGTATTGTTTTGAAATTTTAACATCCCTGAAAAATAAGAAGTAATATAAACTTCATTAGGGCGTGATGGGTTAACGGCAATATCACAAAGGGATTTTGCACCAAGCAAATCATCATAAGGGATTATATCCCAACCCATATCTGCTGTAAATGTGCTAATTCCTAAGTAATCTAATGGGTATGGGTTATATTGTTGGTTGTAATTTCCATGCACACACCACAATTTATTTGGCGCTTTTTTAACTCTAAAAATATAACTTTGAAGTGGCCCATTTGGCGACATGTTTTCAAAAACAGTTGAATTTGTTAGATCTGTTGAAAACAATCCATCTTTTTCGGTCCCAATGTATATTTTAGTTCCCACTACTGTTGCTGCAGTAAAAACTGCTGAAAAATCTGGAATTGAAGTAACATGTGCTAGTTGAGCAAATACTTGATTTAATACAAAAACATGATTGGCTGTTGTAACAATTATTTCGGTGCCATTTGTTTTAAGTTTTAATCCGGGTTGATTGTGGTTAAGTATTTCTTGTGGGTTAATTCCGTTAAACTTATACGTTTTGGCATTAGTATTCATGGCGATAAGCTGGTTGTTGAAAGTAACAATTCCAGACCAAAAACCCGCATCAAATGTTTGCCATTGATTGAAATCAAACAAATTAGGATTTGATAATGTTCCTCTTCGAATACCAAAATCTCTTGTAACGGCATATAATTCATCGCCCAAAACTGTAGTTTGAAGCACTTGTGTTTCTTCTCCTGAAGTTCCAATGAAATAAGTAGTAATAAATTCTAGGGTAGTCACATCTAAGACAGAAATTCCATAATCTGTTGCAATGTATAATCGCCCATTATGTTCAAACAAATCATTTATTTTCTTTCTATTAGGCGCAACAGGGACTTCGTTGATTATATCTACTTTAGTAGTAACCGATCCGTCTGCATTAATAATCACAACTAAACCATTTGAGTTTCCTGCAAAAATTTTATTTGTAGTTTCTGAATAGTGAATGGCGGTAATGTTTTCTGGCTTAAATCCTGTAACCGAATTATGAATGGTAAGCTCAGAACTTGAGGAGATTTTTGTAAAAATCGTATTTTGTGTACCCGCAAATATTTTATCCGTTGTGCCTTCTAAATCGACAATTTCGTTATAGGAAAAATAGCTTTTCCATAGCTGATTGTTTTGCTGCGAAAACAACAGTTGAACAAATAGAAACAATAAGTAAGCCGATTTTTTCATTAGTAATGTAAAATACAAATATACTATAAACGCATTAATTTCAATTTTGATATAATCATTTAAAAAAAGCGCTTTCAAATATTTGAAAGCGCTTTTAAACTATAATGATTGTATTAATTACACAACTCCTTGTGCTAACATAGCATCGGCTACTTTAACGAAACCGGCAATATTGGCTCCTTTTACATAATTTACATAACCATCGGCATCAGTTCCATACGTTTTACATTGACTGTGAATGCCTACCATAATATCTTTCAAACGCATATCTACTTCTTCACTAGTCCAATTTAAACGAATAGAATTTTGTGTCATTTCTAAACCAGACGCCGCAACACCTCCAGCATTTGCAGCTTTTCCTGGTGCAAATAATACTTTAGCATCTAAAAACTGTTTAATAGCGTCTAAAGTACATGGCATATTTGCTGCTTCGGTTACACACATAACACCATTAGCAATTAATTTTTTAGCGTCTTCTTCGTTCAATTCATTTTGTGTAGCGCATGGAATGGCTATATCAACTTTTGCTTCCCATGGACTTTTCCCTTTATGAAAAACAGCATTTGGATATTTTTCTACATATGCTTCGGCTCTATTATCTCCACTTGCTCTCATTTCAAGCATAAAATCGATTTTTTCACCTGAAATTCCGTCAGCATCATAAATGTACCCATCAGGACCTGAAATGGTAACTAATTTTCCGCCCAATTCGTTAATTTTTAAGGCAACTCCCCAAGCTACATTTCCAAATCCAGAAATAGCCACAGTTTTTCCTTCAATTTTTTCGCCTTTTGTTTTTAGCATTTGTTCGGTGAAATATGCCACACCATAACCTGTTGCTTCAGGACGGATTAATGAACCTCCGTACGCTAATCCTTTTCCGGTTAACACACCTGTAAATTCGTTTCTGATACGTTTGTATTGACCAAACATGTATCCAATTTCTCTAGCTCCAACACCAATATCTCCTGCAGGAACATCTAAATCTGGTCCAATATGACGACATAATTCGGTCATAAATGATTGACAAAAACGCATTACTTCTGCATCTGATTTTCCTTGTGGATCAAAATCTGAACCTCCTTTACCACCACCCATAGGTAGTGTCGTTAAACTATTTTTAAAAACTTGTTCGAATGCTAAAAATTTAAGCACAGATAAATTTACAGTGTTATGAAAACGAATTCCTCCTTTGTAAGGGCCAATTGCAGAATTCATTTGGATTCTAAAACCTCTATTTACCTTAATTTCTCCTTTATCATCAACCCAAGGCACTCTAAAAATTACAGCTCTTTCTGGTTCTGCGATTCTTAATAATAAATTTTTTCCGTCGTATTTTTTATGTTCGGCAATAAACGGAATTACCGTTTCTGCAAACTCTCTTACTGCTTGGATAAATTCTGGTTCGTTCGGATTTTTGGCTTCAACCTGCGCCATAAAATCATTTATCTTTTTTTCCATCATGGGGCTATGTCTTTATATTTATTCTATCAATGAAAACGTTTGCGTTAATCGGACAAATATACAAGGTATTTCTTAATTATTAAAAATCAACTGTATTACTTAACTCTTTTTTCCGTTATTTTAACTGTTTACAATTTTAACGCTTGTTCTAAATCATTAAGTAAATCCTCAATATCTTCAATTCCAACGCTCAATCGCACTAAATCATCAGAAATTCCTACTTCTTTTCTTTTATCTTCAGGAATAGAAGCGTGTGTCATTAAAGCGGGATGATTCGCTAATGATTCTACTCCTCCTAATGATTCGGCTAAAGTAAATACATTTAAATTTTCTAAAAACGTAATCGCATCTTCTTTTTTACCCGATTTGAAAGTGAATGTTACCATTCCGCCAAAGCCACTCATTTGTTTTTTGGCAATTTCATGAAACGGATGCGATGCTAATCCTGGATAATAAACTCGTTCTACTAAAGGATGATTGTTCAAATATTCCGCAACTTTTTCACCATTTTCGCAATGACGTTGTACACGTAAATGGAGTGTTTTTATTCCCCTTAAAACCAAGAAAGAATCCATTGGTCCTAAAGTTGCGCCTGTTGCAAATTGTTTAAAGTGTAATTCTTCGCCTAATGCTTTATCTTTTATGATTAATGCTCCTGCAATAACATCAGAGTGACCTCCTAAATATTTAGTTGCCGAATGCATTACAATATCAGCGCCTAAATCTAACGGTTTTTGTAAATAAGGCGTTGCAAAAGTGTTATCTACTGCAAATAAGATATTATGCTTTTTTGTGATTTGAGCAATGGCAGCAATATCGGCTAATTTCATTAACGGATTGGTTGGTGTTTCCACCCAAACTAATTTTGTATTTTCATTGATTAACGATTGGAATTTCTCCAAATCATTCATATCTACAAAATGAAATTTGATACCGCTATCTTTATATAATCTTGTGAATAATCGATACGTTCCACCATATAAATCGTCCATTGCGATTATTTCGTCACCGGCTTTGAACATACGTAACAAACAATCGGTTGCAGCTAATCCTGAAGAAAAAGCCAAACCTCTTGCTCCATTTTCGATACTTGCTAAAGCGTCTTCTAATGCTGTTCTTGTTGGGTTTGCCGCTCTACTATATTCATAGTCGCCTACTGGTTTTCCTGGACTTGTTTGTACGTAAGTCGACGTTTGAAATACAGGTGGCATTACCGCTCCTGTTACTTTTTCATGATGTTGTCCACCATGTATCGTTTTTGTATTAAATTTCATTCGAATTTATTTTTTACAAAATTACTGATTTTTAGAATTCAAAAGGCTGTATTTTTGTGGCATAAAATAAAAATTCATAAAATGAACAAAATATATTATTTGGCGTCGTGCGATACCTGCCGAAAAATCATCAAATCATTACCCAATGCTGATAAATTAACGTTTATTGATATTCGCCAAAATCCAATTTCGGAAAACGATTTGGAGGAAATGTACCAACTTTCAGGAAGCTACGAAGCTTTATTCAGTAAAAAAGCACAATTATACAAATCATTGGGTTTAAAAGACAAGAATCTAACTGAAGTTGATTTCAAAAAATACCTTTTAGAACATTACACTTTTTTGAGTCGTCCTGTTGTTCTTTTTAATGATGAAATTTTTATTGGAAACACACAACCCAATGTCCTTAAATTAACGAAAGCTCTTCAAAGTGTCTAAAAGAAATTGGGCATTATTTGCCGCTACCTTAGTTTCCATTATTTACGGCGTAACTTTTACGATTGCTAAAGATGTTATGCCCAAATATGTCGACGCTTTCGGATTTATTGTCATGCGTGTTGGTGGTTCGGTGGTGTTATTTTGGTTGATTTCCTTTTTTGGACCCAAAGAAAAAATCGCCATAGAAGATTTTCCTCGTATTGTTGCTGCAGCATTCTTCGGAGTGGCTTTTAATATGTTGACTTTTTTCAAAGGATTGAGCTATACTTCGCCCATTATGGGAGCTGTTTTGATGGTTACAACACCAATGATTGTCCTCGTTTTATCAGCATTCATCATGAAAGAACGTATGGAAAACCGAAAAGTTTTAGGAATTATTTTAGGCTTAGCCGGAACCATAACTTTAATTTTGTACGGAAAATCATTGGTAAACGCTACAAATACGAGTTTAGGGAATTTATTGGTTTTTGTAAATGCTGTTTCCTACGGATTTTACTTAATTATCGTAAAGAAATTAATGGATAAATACAACGCCTTTACCTTCGTAAAATGGATTTATACGTTTGGATTTTTGATGGTATTGCCTTTTGGTTGGAACGAATTTCAAGCAATAGATTTTGCTCATTTACCTACTGATATTTTCTGGAAAATTGGTTTTGTAGTCGTGTTTTCAACCTTCTTAACTTATTTGCTGAATTTAGTTTCCATGCGTGAACTGAAACCCACAACCGTAGCCGTATTTATCTATTTACAACCGCTTTTTGCTACTATTTTTGCTGTAAGCTTAGGCAAAGACGATTTGAGTTTCGTAAAACTGATTTCGGCAGTGTTGATATTTGTTGGAGTTTATTTAGTAACGCAGAAAGCCTCCCCCAACCCCTCCAAAGGAGGGGAGAAAACTGCCTAAATATTTTTTTTAACCATATAAATACACAAACCTATTCCCCCTTTGGGGGTTAGGGGGCATTTTCATATCTTTGAAGACATTTTTATAACGTATGATACACTCCATGACGGGTTTTGGGAAAGCATCTTTGCAATTACCAACCAAAAAAATTACCGTAGAAATCAAATCGCTAAACAGTAAAGGTTTAGACTTAAATACGCGAATGCCATCGGTTTTTCGTGAAATGGAATTGGGTTTACGCAATCAAATTTCGCAACGTTTAGAGCGTGGAAAAGTTGATTTTTCACTCTATGTGGAAGTTACTGGCGAAGAAACGACTTCAAAAATCAATGTGCCAATTGTAAATGGCTACATGAACCAAATGAAAGCGGTACTTCCAAATGCTGATGAAACGGAATTACTAAAAATGGCGGTTCGTATGCCTGATGCATTAAAAACAGAACGCGACGAAATCGATGAAAACGAATGGAAACAAATCCAAACCGTGATTGATGAAGCCTTGGAAAACATCACTAATTTTAGAAAAGACGAAGGTGCTTCTTTGGAAAAAGAATTCCAATTACGCATCGCAAACATCAACAATTTAATGAACGAAGCGGTTTCTTATGATGCCGAACGCGTGGAAACGGTGAAGACTCGTTTAAGAACAGCCTTAGACGAATTAAAAGTGAACGTTGATGAAAATCGTTTCGAACAAGAATTGATTTTTTATCTTGAAAAATACGACATTACCGAAGAAAAAGTGCGATTGGGCAACCATTTAAACTATTTTCTAGAAACCCTTAACGGGATGGAAGCCAACGGAAGAAAATTAGGTTTCATCACGCAAGAAATGGGAAGAGAAATCAATACCATGGGATCCAAATCGAATCATACCGAAATGCAAAAATTGGTGGTAATGATGAAAGATGAATTGGAAAAGATTAAGGAGCAAGTTTTGAATGTTTTATAGTTCAAGCCACAGATTACACAAATTTTCACGGATTAAAATCGTTATAATCTTTTAATCCGTGGCAAAAATAACAACACAATGCAAAAAGGAAAATTATTAGTATTCTCAGCGCCATCAGGTTCGGGAAAAACCACAATAGTAAGACATTTATTAGCCCAACCCGATTTGAATTTAGAATTTTCGATTTCGTGTACCACACGTGTGCCGAGAGGCGAAGAAGTAGATGGAAAAGATTATTATTTCATCTCATGGGACGAATTCAAAAAGCACATTAAAGCAGAAGATTTTGTAGAATGGGAAGAAGTGTACACCGATAATTTCTACGGCACTTTAAAAGCCGAAGTAGAACGCATCTGGGCGTTAGGTAAACATGTGATTTTTGACATTGATGTTGCAGGCGGATTGCGTATTAAACATAAATTTCCGAATGAAACGTTAGCTGTTTTTGTAAAACCACCAAGCGTTGACGAATTGAAACGTCGTTTAAAAGAACGTTCTACCGAAAGCGAAGACAAAATCAACATGCGTATCGCAAAAGCATCTGTAGAATTAGCAACCGCACCACAATTTGACACCATCATTAAAAATTATGATTTAGAGGTGGCCAAAGAAGATGCATACAAATTGGTAAAGGATTTTATAAATAAATAAACCGAAGAGACGCGATTAATCGCGTCTAATAAAATCAAATAATGCGTTTATCACATTTTTTAAAATTTAAAACAAAATGAGACGCGATTAATCGCGTCTGTACAAGAAATAATCATGAAAATCGGATTGTATTTCGGAACGTTTAATCCCATTCACATTGGGCATTTAATTATTGCCAATCATGTGGCAGAGCATGCTGATTTGGATCAAATTTGGATGGTGGTTACGCCGCATAATCCACATAAGCAAAAAAGTTCTTTGTTAGATGATTATCATCGTTTGCACATGGTACATTTGGCCACCGAAGATTTTCCGAAAATTCAACCTTCTGATATTGAATTCAAATTACCACAACCAAATTACACGGTCAACACTTTAGCCCATTTGCAAGAAAAATTTCCAAAACACGTATTTTCGTTGATTATGGGCGAAGACAATTTGAACTCGCTCCACAAATGGAAAAACTATGAAGTCATTTTGCAAAACCACGATATTTATCTCTATCCTCGATTAAATTCAGGTAAAATCGACGAGCAATTTGTAAATCATTCAAAAATTCACAGAGTTGGAGCACCAGTAATTGAATTATCTTCCACATTCATTCGCGAAAGCATTAAAAAAGGTAAAAATGTAGTTCCTATGTTACCAAATAAAGTTTGGAAATATGTAGAACATAATAATTTTTATAAGAAATAAATTTTCAACTGGACTTTTGTCAATTTACTTATTAATAATTTCAAGAATTGCTTTATTATTGGAAAAAACGGTCAAATTGACCACCACTTTCCAGTCTAAATTGACCATCGATTT
>VFQS010000236.1_pt1 | contig 71974 bp, 86 predicted proteins | sample 3512361 | NCBI WGS metagenome assembly VFQS01 (sample SAMN10412375, study PRJNA504923) | tailings metagenome | isolation source: Relicate 1 Philex TSF3 active mining | place: Philippines | reverse complement strand
GGAACAAATTCAACTTGTTAAACAAGAACAACAGGAACAAATTCAACTTGTTAAACAAGAACAACACTTTTTATTTGAGAAAGTAAAACAGGAACAGTTAGAAATAATTGAGCATGTTAAACAAGAAATACTTGAAATAATCAAGAAAGACGATTCGATAAAACAAGAAGAACATATAGAAAAAGAACAAGAAGAACAAACAGAACAAGAAGAACAGATAGAAAAAGAACAAGAACAGACAGAGAAAGAGGAGGAACACCAGATAGAAAAAGAACAATTTAATGAAATAATATATGAATTAGAAGACAAAAATACAATTAAATACTGTAAAGAAATATCATATAAGGATACATATCAAGTAACTCTAGATAGTATATATAAATTTGATAATCAAAATACGAATTCAGTTATAACCTATATAGTTGTCTCAAAAAATAAAGATAATCTTAAAAGATGTTTGATGACTATTGCGAAACAAACGGTTGCTTTTTGGAAAGCAATTATATTATTTGATAACTGTGAAAAACTAAGTACATTAATTCTACCAAAACCTGCACGATTTTTATTTGTTAGTATAAAAAATTTAAATATAAATAATACATATGATTTTATAAGAAATATTGGTATTAATTTAGTAAAAACACCATGGATTGGTTTTGTTAATGAAGATGATACTATTAATATTAGAAATACACAACATATAATGGAAGAAGTACAATTAACACCATCTGCGGAATGTATTATATTTAGAATGAATAAAAATGGATTAATAATACCTAATACATTATCTAAAGAAATTGTAGAAGAAGAAATTGGATATAATTTTGTATATAAAACGGAATTATTACAAAATAGGATATTTGAAGAATACAAAATTGATAATTTTAAATTAATAAAAGAAGTTGAAAATAATAAAAAACCAATAATATTATCTTCATATATTGATTATTTAATTGATGGTGTAAGTACAAATAATGATATAGAGTTACCTGAACGTTATGTAATTAATTCATAATATATGAATTATTTAATTTATATTCAATATTCATATCTGATAATAAATATTGAAGGAAAAACCACTGATCAATATAATAAAGAGTAGGACTAACTACAATAGCTAAATCTGGATTTTCAAGATAAGTTGATAACATTACATTTTGGTCATTGCCAGCAAATCGTTCAGTTTTGAAGTATCTATCAAGCATAATATAATAAGAGTCTATCCAGGATAAACAACCTTCTTTACCTCCACCCCATAATCCACCTACAATCCTAACCTCATTCCAATTATCAGTAACCTTTTCTCCAATAATTCCATCATCTTTTCTTATTTTTTCATTAGTTTTCAAATTACCCATGGATTGCAATAGAATTTTATTTTTTGGTAAATATTTAATAGAAGGAAATGAATTTAAAATAACTGGAAGAATAAAATTATTACGAAAAGCACCAAAATCACACCAAAAAAAATAATCTGTATTAAATGGATTAATATCAATTGCTTTTTTAACAAATTTTCCTTTATTAGACCATAATGAATATAATTCTAAGGAATGTATATTCTTTTCAGGATTAATGTCATGTTGTTTTTTCCATTCATCTTTATAATATTTCCATGTATCTAATTCATAAAATGGAATTTCAATAATATGAATTAATTTATCTCCTCTTAGTTGTTTAATTTCATCCGAAATAGTGTTATCTGTAAATAATACAATTGGAGAAGATAATTTTAAAAAATTTCGTCCCCATTCTAAATATTGTTCTTTTGTAAATTTTGACTTAATTGGATAAAACGCGGTAACAATTGTACAGGACATTTTATTATTATCTAAATGTATTTAATTATTTAAATACTTTAAATATTTGAAGACACAAACATTGATGTACGATTTATTTCTTTTAATTCATAATTATTAATAAATAAATCAATATTAAATTGTTTACGTATAGATATTTCAGGAAAGATATCATATTTCTGTTCAAATAAACCAAATATATATTCATGTGTTCCTGATGGAGGATTTGGTCCTTGATATGATAACAAAGTTTTATTGGGTATATCTTCTTGATTTTCTAAATTAATAACAATCCAATGAACCCATGATGGTTTAAATTGTTCTGGTACATCAGGATCCCACATAATAATTGTATATTTTTTCCCATTTTTTGGAATAAATGTAACCGTAGGTTGTGATTGTGTTATTAACTTATTCATATGTTGTTTATTAATTTTGATAGATTTAAAATTGATAGTAAAATTACTACCACCTTTTAATGTTTTTCTTATTCTTTTATTTTTTCGTTTGAATGATTTTCTTTTTGGCTTCATACTATTTAGATTTTAATTTTAAAATAAGTTGACTATTAATTACCTGTAAATTTTCTTCAATTGAATCTTTATAGATTGAAATAAATAATTTTAATGTTTCAGATACATCATTACATTGAAGGTCATCAAATATCATCCATCCATTTGGCTTTAATTTTTTAAAACTCATAATTGTATCTTCCAATACATATCTTTTCTCATGGTTACCATCAATATAAATTATATCAAAATAATTATCTTCAAACTTTGGCATAATATTTTCGGATAATCCTCTATGAATATAAATTTTTTGGATATCTGATGGAGATAACTTAGATACATTATTTAAAAAAATAGAATAATTTGTTGGGTGATTATTTTTGTATTCATTACATCCTTTATAATCAAACCAAGGATCTATACAATGTACTTCACTTTTTTCATTAGTAGCATATGTTTTCATTAAACTACATAAATTAGCACCGTGATATGAACCTATTTCTAATATTTTAATTGGATTTTCAGACAATGGAATTGCTTTTAACCATTCATCTGATAATCTATATACATTTCCAATAAATCCTTCTGGTAAATATTTCTTTTGATTTTCATTACAATTTAAATAATCATATTTGTTTAATTCCTCCATTTATAAAATAAAAATGATAATGTATCTTTATATTATCATTTTATACAGTGCGTTTAAAATTTTAAAAAATATATCGTTATACTATGTAGGAATCTGCTGATAGCTCAGTTGGTAGAGCGGAGGATTGTAGGTGTTAGCAAATGTCCTTAGGTCGCTGGTTCGATTCCGGCTCAGCAGATTTAATATTATATTATTATTTTTAAAAAGTTTAATATAATATTATTGCTTTCTCGTTCGAGAAAGCAAACTCTTTATAATCTACATTCCTTATAAAATGACGTTCTAATACTTCTTTTGCTCTTATTTTTGACTAAATCCCAACCATTTCCATACGTTATCTAAATCTACAATAAAATCTTTTGTTTTATCATAATTTAAATAATAATAAAAATTAGTAATAAACAATTGCTGTTCATTTTCTAAAAATGTTTCTTTAATTTTTTCTAAAAGTTTTACATTATATGTATGTGTTAATTTACTTATTGGGCTATTATGAATTAAGTTAATAATATCCGTATTTGACATATTGTCTAAATATAAATAGACGCTTTTCTTAAAATTTGGTTTTGGTTTTAAAAATCAAAACCAAACCTCATATGTTTTGATTCGTAATTTTTTCTCCCGCGTTCGCGGGAGCAAACCTATGTTTAAATTATATTATATAAAAATAAATTATATTATATAAAAATAAATTATATTATATTTTTGTAATTGTTTATAAATTTCTAATATAATTTATACTATTTAGCTAATTCTATAATTGAATAATATGATTTTGTTAATTCATTTATCATATTAATATTATATTCTGGATTCAAATGTGGATACTTAATATATAATTCTTGTAATTTATCCTTTGCTATCTGTAATTTATTTTTTAATGAAATATTTTTAGAAGATGTAGTTTTCCAAGTAATATTTTCCGTTTTTAACTGAATACAAAAACGTTCACCATGTGCACCATTCGCTTTAACATACCAAATATGTTTAGGAATATCATTTGCTGTGATTTCAGAATCTTCAGGTAAAGTAATGATTCGTCCTTTTCGTTTTTGATTTAGATTTTGTTCCGATTGAGATACAATTCGTAAATTGTCTTTACGATTGTCAAATCCAATACGATTAATATGATCAACTGTTTCTGTCTGTCCTTTTCCTAGAAATTCATATCGTTCCATAATAATATTGTGAAGATATAATTCCTTTCTTTTTTCATTATATGGAATACTATGTGACAAATATGAATTAGAATTTTTATGCCAACTTAAATCTTTAATTTTTGGAAAATCATCTTTATCAATTATAAAATAAATTGGTTCTTTTTTTGATTGTAGATTACCAACAATATATTCTTTATTTTGATAAACAACATCTTTATAAATAATATGTCCCGCAGGACGACCACATTTGTTTGGATAAAATTCCATTGTATTATGATATAGTATTAGTTATATGTATATTACAACTCATATAAATAATAAATCAATTTTTATTATATAATAAATTTTATATAAAAACAAATAAATATTCCAATACTGGGAGGTATATATTTTATTTAATTGCTGTATGCTAAACCACCCATACCAGACATGATGCGGAGAACGTTGTAGTTGGTAGCGTAAACACGAACGGTAGAAGAGAGATTGGTTCCAACAGCGTTGTTAGAGACAGTTAAGAGGAGAGTGGTGTTATCGATACGAGACAAGTTGCAAGATCCGCTGGGTTGGTGTTGCTCAGGCTGTAGAGCGAAAGAGTAAACGTTAATACCAACAGCAGGGATGTTAGTGTGGTGCTGGTAAGGCTGAACCAAGTTGAAGTAGTTACCATCACGAACCTGGAAGCGGTCATGACCGTTGAGCTGTAAGAGAGCAGTGATAACAGGGTTCTTACCAGCCATACCTTCAACACGAGTGACGGAGTAACCAGACTCGAGAACAGAGCGGTCCCACCAATCGGAGTAGTTGAAGGGTTGCTGACCCTTCCAAGGGTTAATGACGGCATCATCACAAGAGACGAAGGAATCACGCTGAACAACCCAGATTAACTCCTTGCAGGGGTGGTTGAAGTTTAATTTCAACTTGTTGGCAGAAGAGGTAATGGATTCACCACCAGTGAACTGGAGAACATCAATGAGGTATTCATGAGAAACCTGAGCGAACTTACGACGTTCATCAGTGTCGAGGTAGATGTAATCAACGTAGAGAGAAGCAGCAGCCAAACCGCATTGACCAACACGGTTACGAATAGCGTGGGGGTCAGAGGAGTTGGAGTAATCCCAGCAGAGATTGTTGAGGGTGTTGAACTCTAAGTTGATACGAACTTCGTGGTACTGGAGAGCAATCAAAGGTAAAGCGAGACCAGGGTTGCGGCAGAACCAGAATTGGAGGGGGATGTATAAGGTGTACATAGGAGCACAAGAAGTGATAACTTCAGAAGTGAGGGGCTCACCACCGTAGCAATCGTTATCGCAGGTAGAACCACCCTGATAGAGTAAGTTGGTTAATTCAGGAACGTTACCAACCATCTTGGCATAACCGGCCTGCTTACCAGGCTCCTGAGTGAGTTCGTTCCAAATGTGGAGCCAATCACCGTATTGCTTATCAATGCGCTGACCACCGATTTCAATTTCAACGTAATCAATGAGGTTGTGACCAATCCAGTTGAGCCAACGGAATTGAGCACCAGAACCATCAGAAGGCTGTAACTGAACCTGAGGTAAAGTAGCCTGTAAATACATACGATGAATTAAATCACCGTTACGCTGGATAGTGCAGGTAACCTTCTTGCCGAAGTTAGGAGCACCGTTGAAAGGATTTTCAATGGATTCCATAGCAAAGTTGGTGTGACGTCTGTAGACGACTTTAAAAAAGGTGATCTGAGGGTTACCAGTTAGGTAAACATCTTGTGCGCCATAAGCGACTAATTGCATTAATCCTCCTCCTGTCATGATAGGCGGTTTTTTATACTTAGTAACTAGAAAAAAAATTTAAGAAAACATCGTTTTTTTTAAAAAAACCGGAGACCAATAAAATTTGAAATTATTTATTATTCAATATATATGTATAAAATAATTTTCATAAATTGAAATGTCAATTAATACACCTAAAAATACTAGAAATAAATGTATTCACAATAAATATTCATATTATTGTAAAGATTGTGGTGGAAAAGGAATTTGTGAACATAATAAAATTCGTAATATTTGTAAGGATTGTGGCGGAAGTCAAATATGTATTCATCAAAAATATAAAAATCATTGTCATGATTGTAACGGAGTATCAATTTGTGAGCATCAAAAAAGAAAAAGTCGTTGTAAAGACTGTAAAGGTGGTAGTATATGTTCTCATAATAAACTAAAAAGTAGATGTGTAGAATGCGGTGGAAATGAGATATGTGAACATAAAATTCGTCGTAGTCGTTGTGTGGAATGTAATGGTTCAGATATGTGTGAACACAATATTCGTCGTAGTAGGTGTGTATTGTGTGATGGTACAGAGATATGTGAACATAAACAAAATAAATATTGTTGTATTGATTGTAATAGTAATAATGTATGTCATCATAAAAAACTAAAATACCAATGCATTGAATGTTCTGGTAAAGGTATTTGCGAACATAATCACAGAAAAAGTATATGTAAATTTTGTAATGGTTCTTACATTTGCATCCATAAAGAACAGAAAAATAGATGTATTACTTGTAATCCAGATAAATCGTGTCAACATTGTAAATCTCAATATATAGTTTCAAATTCACGTTGGAACCCATATTGTTTTCATTGTTATTGTGTTTTACATCCTGACGAAAAAATTAAAAGAAAATTTAAATTAAAAGAACATTATGTTCGCGATGTGTTAAAAGAATATTATAAAGAAACAATTACTATGGTATTTGATAGACCAGTTGAAAATGGATGTTCAAAACGCAGACCAGATATCTGTATTGATTTTGGTTCACATTGTCTGATGATAGAAGTAGATGAAAATCGTCATGTAAATTATTCATGTGAACAGAAAAGAATGATTGAATTATATGAAGATATTGGTTTTAGAAAGATAGTATTTATTAGGTTCAATCCAGATGGATATTCGATTGGTTTAAATAAACATGTATCCCCTTTTAAATATACTAAAACAGGAATGGTAAGCATAAATAAAAATGAAATGAATCGTAGAATGGATGAATTAATAAAGAAAATAAATATATTTAAAGATAAAGAACCTGAAGAACAATTAACAGTTGACTATATGTTTTATGGTGACTAATATAATTTTATCATTATAAAACACACTTATAGAATTTAAACACATATCACTTGTACCGTATAAGAATATTTCAATAATGAATGATAGTAGTTTTTTTAAATTAAAAAATTCTAATAAACGTAATAATTCAGATACACGTACAACACTTGATGCGATACATAATCAAAAAATTCAAAGTATGTTTGAAGAAAAAGATAATATTGAAAAATATAAATATGAACTTGAAATTATTAAAAATAAAATGAAAGAAACTACCTCAAATATTGAAATCTGGAGACTACAAAGAGAAGCAGAATCAATTGAGAAAAAAATTAAAACAATTGAAGATGGAAGTGAATTAATGGATTATTATCTTAGAACTGGAGATATTTTATACAATTATTATGACATTCAAGAACAAATTCAACAAGGTACAACTAACTTCACTACAAATAAAGCAAAACCTGGTTCAATTTTGGCAATTTTAGAAGAAGTCGCTAATGAAGAAGAAAATGAAAGTAAAAAACAAAATATTGATGAATTAAATGAAGTTAAAACAAATTCAAAAAATACAAATGAAAAGAAAAGTTTTCAAAGAAATCAACTTCTAAATGATTATTTACAAATTGAAGACCCATATATGGTTAAAAATGTATCTGAAGAATACGATGATTTATGGACACAATGCGACTTATGCGGTAATGAAATGATTATGTGTCTAAATGAAGCTAATCTAACTTGCTCAAAATGCGGCAATCAACAATTTATTTTAGTAGATAGTGATAAACCATCATACAAAGACCCTCCTCGCGAAGTATCTTATTATGCTTATAAAAAAATTAATCATTTTAATGAATGGTTAGCACAATTTCAAGCCAAAGAAAGTACTGAAATTCCATCTGACATTTACGATTCTATTATTGTTCAACTCAAAAAAGAGCGTATTACTAATATGAGTACACTTAAACCTACCAAACTTAGAGAAATTCTTCGTAAAATGAAATGTTCTAAATATTATGAACATATTCCACATATTATTAATAGATTAAATGGACAAAATGCTCCCTTTATGTCAAGAGAAGATGAAGAAAAATTACGTCATATGTTCCGTGAAATTCAACCATCCTTTAAAAAACATTGCCCAAGAGGCCGCAGAAATTTCTTATCCTATGGATATGTACTTTATAAATTCTGTGAATTACTTGAAATGGATGAATATCTTGCCTGCTTTCCTCTATTAAAAAATAGAGATAAATTATACTTACAAGATAAAACATGGCAAAAAATATGCCAAGACCTTAATTGGCAATATCTTCGCACCGCATAATTTTTTATAAATTATCTAATTCATACCTAATGGTTTAATCATATTAATTCTTGAATTCTTTAATAATTCAGATACAGTTTCAAATAATACAATTGTACTATCTAATTTATTACTAAATGTTAATCCAGACTCCAGAAAACGATATACTTTCGTATGCTTAATCGGAAATTCACCTGGAATATTGCCAATTGTATATGAAATAACAAATACATTTGGATTTGGTAAACCATTAATAAATTCATTTGGATCTCCGCAAAAACGGATAATATACGTATTTGTTGTATCACGAAGAATTTCTTCTGCCTCTGGACGTCTTACATTCTTAAAATATGGTAAATACGTTATTCTTGAAAAATGGTCTGGTTCTACAGGATAACGTAATACTACACATCTATTAGGATCTTGATTTGCCATTTTTGCTCTATATTTATTTTATAAAATATTAAATCAATTTTTTTATTTAAAATTTGATTTATTATTTATTTATTTTTTATATCAAAATGACTTGTAACAACAATTCAAAAACACTATGTGGTAATTGTACCAAATGCTATGAACGTTCATTTGCCACACATCCACGTTCCATTAATTGGAGTGATAAAAATAAAATAAAACCATATCAAGTACATAAAAGTAGTAATAAAAAATTCTATTTTAATTGTAAAGATTGTGAACATGAATTATTTATTAGTCTAACAAATATTATAAAAGGTCAATGGTGTGGTTACTGTAAAGGTAATAATATATGTTTATCTGAAAATTGTAAAATGTGTTTTGAAAAATCATTCGCATCACAACCAATGTCAATAATGTGGTCTTTTAAAAATGATAAAAACCCTCGTGAAATATTAAAAGGTTCAGAAACTAAATATTTGTTTGAATGTACAGAATGTAAACATGAATTTCAAACTGCTTTATTCTCTATAAAGAAAGATAAACATTGTCCCTATTGTTCTAATAAAAAATTATGCGAAGATGATTCTTGTCAAACTTGTTATAATAAATCATGCGCTTCACATATTATGGCACAAGCATGGTCTTCTCTTAATGATATTACCCCAAATAAGGTATTTCTTCAATCAAATAAAAAAATGAAATTTAATTGTTTAAAATGCAATCATTTATATGAAACACAGGTTCTTCATTATTACAATCGTAATGGTTCATGTCCATACTGTGCCAATAAATATTTATGTAACAATAATAAATGTAAAATATGTTTTGAAAAATCATTTGCTTCTCATCCAAAAATAAATTGTTGGAGTGATAAAAATGATAAATTACCTCGTAATATATTTAAAGGTTCAGAAACCAAATATATATTCAATTGTGATAAATGTAACTCAGAATTTGAATCAAAAATGTACAATGTATTGACAGGATACTGGTGTCCTTATTGTAAGAATAAATCAGAAGCAAAAGTTCTTACGATGTTAAAAGAATCCTATCCAAACTGTAAAACACAAATTCGTTTTGATTGGTGTAGATATTCAGAAACTAATAATATTATGCCATTTGATTTTGGAATAATAGATTCAAAAATATTAATTGAATTAGATGGAGAGCAACACTTTAATCAAATATCTAATTGGAATAGTCCTGAATCTGTACAATTAAAAGACAATGAAAAGATGAAATATGCTATTCAACATGGATATTCTATTATCCATATATATCAAGTTGATGTATGGAGCAATACTAATAATTACGATAATCATATAAAATATATGGATAAATCAATTCCATATGTAGTTATAAATCCATTTTAATAAAATTATATAAAATTATGAATTTTATTAAAAGTTAATACGGGGGGTATCATTAACTTATTTTATTAAATACAAATCAGACAAAATATGTATTTTTTTATCCATTAATTATATTTACATGGGACGAGGGAAGCCGACGAGATTTGCGCCGAGGCCGAAACCTGCGCCTTGTCTTGCAGTAACACCAACACTAGGGCTAACTGCATCTAAGATAGCGAAAACAACAGCGGCAAGGACGGCAAGGGTAGCAACTTCATCTAAGGGGAGAGCCTTTTTAGGGATGAAGATGGCAGCGGCAGCAATAACTAAGCCCTCAATTAGATATTTAATAACGCGATTAACAATTTCGGCAAATCCGTAGTTCATCATTTTCTATATTGATTCCTAAGAAAAAAACTCATTCAAAATCGTATTAATTTTAATGAGTTTAAAGGTTTATAACTTTCAGATACCAGGAATGAGTACTGATAAAAATAATACCGTAGTTGAAGATTTTTTGGACGAAGATACTGAAATTCCTGGTCAGCGTTATGTCCTACTAAGTTTTCTAAGTCCGGAGAAAGTTCTTGATAAGAAGGAATTGTTTTTCTTTAAAAAGTATCTTGAAAACTATGAAGTTGAATGGAAAATTAAGAATTTAGAAAAGTTCTTAGTTGATACTGTAAAAGGTATTAATGACGAACTTGATAATCGTGCTCGCGAATTAGAAAAGAATGATCAATTAGAATCTGCTCAAATTTGTCGTAAGAATCGTCTAAATGTTACTGATGTAATGTCTAATTACCAATCATATGTCACAAAAAATAAAGCTGATATTAATAAAACTAAAATTTCAGAATCATATGATGATTTTATGTTTGCTAATAAAACTAAATTAGAAGATGAATTCTATGCTATGAATGATTTCCATACCTCCATGCGGGGCATTAAAGTTCGTGGTGTATTTAGTAATACTAAAGAAGCTGAAATTAAAGCTAAAAAGCTTCAAAATAAAGATAAATATCATAATATCTTTATGGCAGAGGTTGGTAAATGGACTCCTTGGGATCCTAGCCCTCATGAAGTTCATGACCAAGATTATAATAATGAGCAATTAAATACCCTTATGAAAAAATATAAAGAAAACGAAGATTCACGTGAAAAATACTTTGAAGAACGTACTAAAAACTCAAAACAAGTTTTCGGTGCTTCTACATCAAATAACACTAAATCCGCTTCCGAACAGTTTGGTAGTATGTTTGGTAGTACCGGTGATTTAGCATTACAACGTAAAATGGAAAAACCCTCTGTAACAATTGAAAAAGTTGAAGATACCAAATCAGATGATACCAAATCAGATGAGAAAAAAGAAGAATAAATAATCGTATAAAATCATTAAATTATTATATTTAATAATATATTATTTATAATAATTCCGATTATGATATAGAATGAAATTACAAAATAAATTAGGATTCTATTTTATAAAAATTATAGCAATATTTATAATGGCAATTTTATATTTTCTATCAGGTTCAATATTATCTATTACTGTAGATAATAATATTCCCATTCATAATATACAAAATATATCATCTTTACAATTAATTACATATATATCAATCATATTTGGTATAATTGCTATTGTATATTACTTTTTACGTATTACAATAAAAAATATTCCTTTTATATTAAATGGTTTGTATGGTTTTAATTACTTATTATTAAAAGAAGCAAGTGGAGGAATTATTTTTGCTTTTATTATGTACAGTTATCAAGATAAATTAAAAATTCTATTAATAGAATTACGTGATAGGTTAACATTACAATATTATAAATTTAAAAATAAACTAAATTTATAAAATTCTACTAAGTGTACTATATACAGTATATGTACTATTTAGATATTTTATATGTTCTGTATTATATTCTAAATGTATTTTATAATCTATATTCATATATCGTAGTGGAATTTGACTAACAGATGGATTTTGTTTAATAGATTCAAATACTATATGTGGTATTTGTGTTAATAGATGTTTTGTTGCGTTTATTTGCGATTCTACTCCAATTCTATTTTCATTATTACATAAATCTTTAAGAATAGGATCAATAATTTTATTTACAACATGCGATTGTTCAAATAATTGTGATAAAATTGTTGTATAATTATTATTAATTATATTTACTCTGTAAATATTTTTAATATCTTCTCTATTTGAATTCATTTTATTTGTATTTATATATTAATTTTTATATTGCTTTAAATTCAAAATTAATATATAATATAGATAACATACATATTAAGAGAAATATCCAACACTAGGAACTTCTCCACCAACATAATTAGGAATACAAGCCTGAGTAGTACCATCACAGAAATATCCTTCAGGACAAGGTTGTCCATCCTCATTAGGAGAGCGACATAGATAATTGGTATTAGGGTCGGGACGATAGGTTGGTAACTTAGAAGCTTTACCAATAGCTGGAATATCCTCTACACCATTTTCAGGCATTTTATCTTCCTGATTCTGAAATCCAGAAATAACAAAATGAGGTTCCATACGATTAATATATCTTACAATTTTAGGTAAAAATATAACAGAAACAACTAATAAGATAAACATAGCACCAATTCCCAATGTTTTAGAACGATTCATTTTCTAGAAAAGACTTAGGTTTTATTATTTAATAAACTCTATATTGATTAATATTTTGTAGGTGGTGTCATTGGTAAATTAGATATAATTGGATATTCTTTAATAATATCAGATTTACAGTATCCATTCATACACCGTACATTCTTACCTGAACATGAAGGTAAATCCACTCCACAGCGATTCTTATCAACAAACTGTTCGGAAGTTCTAGTCATTATTAAATAACTTATCATAAATATTACAATAATAATAAATAATAGACCAGAATATTGTCTTAATTTTATATTCATTCTATTAATATCTTTTATTTACATTAATGGCGGGACCTCTTAATTTCATATTAGCTTTAGGATCATAATTATTAATTTCATCTTCTTCTTTAATTCTTGATAGCATTTCGGATTGACGCCATAATTCGGGTGCTCCCATCTTAAAATCACCATGAACTTCCGCTTTATACCAAAAAATAGTATCTTCCAATTTATTACTCTGTGTATTATTATTAATAACTAAACATTCATAATTTTGTGTACATTGATCCATCATTTGACAAAAAAATTCAAATGATGGAAACGCTGAACCATAATTCTCATATAATCTTTTACGATTATTCATATATGGTTCTCTTAAAATAAATACATAATCAACGTTTGTACGTAAAGCAGGTTGAATACCTAATGGAAACTGCATAGTAATGATGAAAAATACTTTTAACCAACGACCATTCATAAATAAATATCTAATATTTTTATCATGTGTCCATGAATCATCATACATACAATCATCCAAAATTAAAAATGCACGAGGATCAATATTTGAATTAATACCCTTTTCAGTATCTTGTTGTATCCTTTGCATAATTAATTTTTGTCTTTTAACAAAATTTGCTAAAATTGCAGGATTGTATTCACCATGAATAAACATCGGAGGAACAATTCTTTTAAAAAAACCGTTTGATTCTTCCGTGCCTGATATAACACATCCCATTGGTAAATCTTTATGATGAAATAATAAATCACGAACTAAAGTTGACTTTCCAGTACGACGACGACCTATAAAAATTACAACAGCATCTTGAGGAATAGATTTCATTGAAAACTTCCGGAGATTCACATTTACACCACCTTGTGATGCCATTTCAATTCTAGTTAAATATGTATTTTTGATGTGCGTCACATAAACACATTCACAAGTCTTTTAATGAAAGAGATGAGAACGGTTCTTAAAACATTACAAAAAGAACCCTGTAGAGTAAGAGATATATCAGATAATGAAAAACAGTCATTTTCAAATTATTCACATTTACAACGCTATTATCCTGCCTTAGATATGTTTACTATTCCTGATAATATTTTATCATATAAAAATATTGAACTACCATCTAAATATACTATATCTGAATGGATTTCTAAGGATACCGAATGTCCTAAAATATGGAAGGCAATACGAACATCAACCGATAATATTTCTGAAACGTGTAATGTTTTTACAAAAGTTATACATTTACTTAATCCTATTGATATTCTTAAAGAAAGATACACATGTCCTGAACATCCATTAATTCCTCAAAGTGATAAAACATGGAAAAAAACTCTTAATAAAATTCATAGTCGTAATAATCAAGCATATGTTGATGCAATTGCTAATTTTATTTTAAGTCATTTTAGAGAACTTGATTTAACTCCACATTGTGTATTTTATTATGGATGTTATTCTGGTATTAGTAATTCATATCAATTTAATATATCAAACGAATATGACACTTATCGTCAATGTAGATGGTTCTGGAAAGGTCTACAAAAACATTTTGCAAGATTAACTCTTATTAATAATGATACAACTATTATAAATGACCCTAAATATGAAGAATTTCGTAAAGAAATTATTACGTGCCCTTTAGACGATGATTCAGAGATAGAAATTGATTTATTATCTGATGTTGATGTTGATATAAATGATACGGAATCAATCAAATCTATTACATTTGATACTATTGAAAATGATGTAAATGACACTCTTTTTGAAATTAATAAAAACCCTAAACAATTATTACAATCTAATAATGATGATACACTAAGTATTGATGATATTGATTCTATTAATACTGATAATGATAGCAGTCATAGTGAAAATGATAGCAGTGAAAGTGAAAGTGAGAATGATGATAGTAGTTATGGCGATGATGATAGTAGTGATGATGATAATAGCGATGATGATAGTGAAACCATAGAATTAGATGTTGATATTTGTTTAGAAATGCCAAATATGCCTGTTATTATAATTACACAAGAGGCACAAGAAGGTGTAATGGATAATTTATTAGATGAAGACGAGATAGATGGATCGGAACGAGGTTCACAATCATGGGAAACAAAATGGATTGCATGGATTTTTCAAATTATTGCTGTTTTAACTTTCTTACAACATACCATCAATTTTACACACAACGACCTTCATTCAAATAATGTAATTTGGAGGAAAACAGATAAAAAATTTATATATTATAAAGTAAAAAATGGAACAGTTTGGAGAATACCAACATTTGGCAAAATATTTAGTATTATTGATTTTGGTCGTGCCATTTTTAGATTAGGTAAAAATTTATGGATATCGGATGATCATTGGCCTGAACAAGATGCTGGTGATCAATATAATTTTGGACCATTTTATGATAAAAATAAACCTAAAGTTGAACCTAATCCATCATTTGATTTATGTCGTTTATCAATTAGTTTAATTGATGGATTATTTGATGAAAAGCCACCAAAAAAGAAAGGAAAATCTGTAAAGATTATGAGTGAAGAAGGTTCATGGAAAGTATATGAGACTCGTTCTCAATTATATAATTTACTATGGAGTTGGACCGTAGATGATGCTGGTAGAACAGTACATGAAGACAAATATGGTGATGAAAAATATGATGGTTTTGAATTATATATTCGTATCGCACAAGATGTTCATAATGCTATTCCAAAAGAACAATTATATCACCCTGTTTATCAACAATTTATTTGGAAAAATAAAGTTCCACAAAATGAAAAAATTTATAATCTTGGTGTTTAGAATATAATAAATAATATTTTAATTATTAAATATTATATTTGTTAATAATTAATTTGTGTCACAGCATGATGTATTTGATAATGGCTCACAAGGACATCCATTATTAATTACAGTACAACCTGAACTATTTTTTTGATAAAATTTCATATTACCTGTTTTAACAGTATTTATGATAGATTGATCATAAATACCTAATAATGGGGCATAGCCAGTATTAGGATTATTATAATTTTGAATACGATTTAAAAATGATCCGGATTCAGCTTTAGCTTTACGACGCTGTGTTAATAATGAACTATCATATATTGTTGTAGACATTTCTAACTGATTATTATAAAATTATTTTCCAATTAATCTAGGTGGTCCTACTTGTAAATCTAAATCACCAGAATCCATAGCATCTAATGATTTTGGTAAAATATTTGATAAATCCATTTTGGGAAATAAATCAGGTACAAGTACACCAGTAAATGCTATTAAAATTGAACCACTTATAAAATCTTGAATAGATTTTACCTTATTGTATTCTTTATCTTTATATTTTGAACCAATAAATCCAAAAATAATAAAAATAATACCACCAATAAAAATCCAAGGAAACCAATTAGGCATCATTATTCAGTTAATTCGGAAAAAACATTTATTTCTTAACCGCACTTATAATTCTTCATAATCATCTGAACTTATTATTTCTGATTCATTATTTAAATCATCAAAATCAATACCTTCAGATAAAGGAATTCCATTTTCATCTAATATTTCAAGTTCCGGAATATGATCATCTTCTTTTGGATCAAAAACCATATCAGAATTATTTGGTTGATCTAAATCAAATACAGCGTCAAATTGACCAAAACGAACAGTTGGTTTATCATCTATAATAATTGTTTGAGGCACTTCTTCTTGTTTAACCTCTTCTTGTTTAACCTCTTCTTGTTTAACCTCTTCTTGTTTAATCTTTTCTTGTTTGACTTCTTCTTGTTTAACCTCTTCTTGTTTAACCTCTTCCTTTACAGTTTCATGTATATTTGTTTCTATTGGTTGAGATGATATAGAATTGTCATCTAAATTAATATTATCAAGAGAATTATGTAATTGTCCAATATCATTATCTGAAGATTGTGGAATATCGTTAGGAATATTTTGTGACGATTTTAATATTGATACTTTTGAGGGTTGGCTTTTCTTATCAATATTATCTGTATCATCATCTTCTTCATCATCAGTTGTATCATTATTTACAAGATCTTTGAGAATAGATTTAACAGGAACTAAACTTCGGACTGCTTGAATAATTCCTTCATTCAAAATATTTTCAATATTACGATAATTTTGTTGTTTTTCAATTCCTGGTACATTATCTCTAAATAAATATGTTGAACTCCACAATAATTTAGATGTTTCACATAATACCTTAAATAAGAAATGTTCAATTTTAGGAATATTTATTTCAATCTTTTTATTATTTGGAGAAATACGTATGGCAGTTAATACTTTTGTGTGAGCAATAAAAACAGCAGTTAATAACTCTTCTAAATAATCACAACCACAATTATTGTATATATTATGAATTTCATTATTCACTTTTTCCATATTCCAGTCATGAATTTCATTTAAATAATTTTGAAATTGCCATAATGACTTTTTAGGTTCATTAACTGTAACTTCTTTAGCTCTTTCAAGTAAATCAATAAAAAATTTAAAATATGCTGGAACCAAGTATATGGATAATTGTTTTGAATATTCGGTCCGAGCATCGGAATAAGCGGAAAGAATTGTATCTGTGCCTCTATTCATTCTTCTTGATTCGCTGTTGTTGTCTGGACCTTATATAACGCACTTCCTAAAAATGCCCATAATGAGCCTGATACTTCTGAACATTTACCGTAGTCTTTCAATATTTCTTCATTTGATAATAATGACATAATAAGTGTATCAGGATTATAACCTTTCTTTATATATTCAACTAATTTATCTAGATTTAGCTGTGTCATTTCATTTATTTCATCAATACGATGTTCGTATGTTTTTTTCCAAATTTCTGGATAATCTGTCTGTAAAGTAGCACATTGTTTAACACGACGATACGAATATTCATTTCTTTTTAAATAGTATTTAATTTCATCAACTTTGATATCTTCATAATTATTCAATAAATATTGTTCTAAATCATTCCATGTAGGTTGATACATCTTTTTAATCTTACATCGTGAACGAATTGGTTCTTGAAGACGTCCTGCGTCACGGCATTCCAATATAAATAATACATCAGATGCATGTGTTTCTAAAATTCTACGTAAAAATGCCTGTGCTTCTGGAGTTAAATCATCTGCTCCTTCTAACCATAAAATTGCGGGCTCAGTACGTCGTGCCCAAATATGTAATTTTTGTCTTCCATCTCTTAATGTTCTATCTTTGCGACATGGACATACAAATAATTGTTTTTTTAAATTTTCTGAATACTTCTGAATCCAGTAACTTTTACCGCATCCAGGAGGACCTGTTAATATAATTGGTGTTTTATCCATTAATAACAATTTCTTATTAATCTTTTATACTCTTATTTAATTTTTTCTTTTGCGATATGTTTTTCTTAATTTACGCTTATTACGTTTACCACCAGTCATTGGTTTAGGAATACCTGCTGTTGTAGCCCATTCCATTATTTTCTCATTTGGTTGACGCATATTATAAGGAATATTGTAACGAACATTCGCAACACCACCCATTAGTTTATTTTTCATAGTATTATTTTTTACCATAGTATTATTTTTTACCATAGTATTATTTTTTACTATGGTATTGGATACAGTATTTACTGAAATATTTTTAGTGTTTTTCATATTTTTAGTTGAATTTAATTGTTGATTTTTGTTAAAAAGTTTTTTAATAAAATCCATTCTATATTTAAACACACAAATAATTTCTGGATACCGTATTCTATGAATTTAATTTTTTTGATAATACAATAATTTAAAATTAATTTATTATTAAATAATATATTATTCCAAATGAATAATTCTATTCAGGAAACTATAAAATCTGGTTTTTATAAAATAAATAAAATAATAACACCACATACACCTGTACCAAAAGGTTATAAAAAGATAATTCATAAGTTTTATACAGAAATTGTACCAGAGAATCATATTGTTGCAATTACTCCAAGACCTAAATATCCAAATCACATATCATGGTCTTAATTATATATTCTACGGAAAATTATTTATGTGATGATAAAAATTTTTTATATTCATTAATTGCCGCCTCGTCAATTTCAGCATTTTTTCTTAAACTTTGCATTAATGGATTATTATCAATTGCTTCAACTGTACTATAGGTATTTCTTTCACGGCTAACATCTAATTTAAGAGGAACTCTAAATTCAACTCTACCGATATCACCTGAACCAGGTGTAATATCAATAGAACGATTAATAGCAAGAGGGCGATCATTAATTACATCTGTATCAAGTTTTTTAGAGGTTTGACGTCCAGGGTCTCCATTAAAAGTAGCTGATTTACCAGAACCGGCAATAGGTTTACGTCCACGAGCAATTTGTTCCTTATTGGGATTAGTGCGCATATTGTATGCAAAAGTAGGGTCCATAACATCATTCCAAGCTCCGTTACCACCAGGTCCTGTCCAAGAGAGATTAGATGATAATTGCGATTTTTGAGTAGGACGAGCAATATCATCAGGATCATATACTTTTAGACGTTGTGGAGCAGATGCACCATCGCCACCAGCTATACCTGGTCGATCTAAGTAAATAGTTGATTCTTTTACGGTTGTGCGCGCTATATCTTTAGGATCCCATACTGTAATAGCAGGAGCACGTTCTGCAAAATTAATTGGAGTTCCAGTCATACGAATATTTCCAACAGTTTCACTACGTCTTGTTGGTCGTGCATCATCTGTATAATGTGTTGTTACTAATTGATTATCAGCTGGAACTGCATTTAATGCCATAACACGTTCAGATGTTTCATTTCGTTCATTAGGACGAATTTCAATAGATGATTTACCATAATCGGCATGAGATGCATTCATATCTTTAGTATAATATGAAGTCATATCAGCATTACGATAACCTGCTCCACCATATTGTTGATTCATAGGCATACGATATGAACCTGTAACATAACTCTCACCGAAATCTTGAGATGAAGCAGAACCACTATATTCAACAGATGTTTCAGGACGTGTAGTATGTGGTAAAATTTGCGTTGAACGTACAGTTTCTTTAATTAAATCACCTGTTGTTACAAAGTATCTTTCACCGGTTTCATCAATATAGAAAGTATCTGGTTTATATTTACGAACTTCACCAACATCACCAACATCTGCATTTGTTCCAATAAAATGACCACCTGGTACAAGTGGTTTATCATATGTTTCTTTAGGATTTGAAAGAACACGTAAATCATTTGTATCTTTAGGACGCATAATTTCATTAATTTCAATTTGTTGAAATCCACCCTTTCCAGAAAATCCAAATTTTTCACCAATACCTGAACCAACACGTGTGGGTTCAAATGGACGCTCGCCATTACGAACAATTGGAGCCTGTGTTGCTACACGTGACTGGAAAAAATCAGTATTATCTTCCATTCCAAATGGATTACCATATGGTGCCCGTGATGTTTCAAACATATTTTCAACTTCACGTTTCTTCATTTGTGTTGAACCATTACCATTATATGCATCCAATACACTTACATTTGCTTGTGGTGCAATATTTTGTTTAATACGACCACCAAAAAATGGTTGCATATTGTTATGTTTGAATTCATTAGAAGGTATCTTAAGACCAGATAATGGACTAATTACATATTCATTTTCAATATAAGTGGGGTCGGCTTCAGTGTTATCGGAACGATATTCTGTCATAGGAATATTTGAATCTATGGCAGAAGGAGTTGGTTGAGAACCTGAAAGTGTTTTTGGGGCATAAGGTGGTTTATTTGAAGCATAACCAAAAGCTGTACCGTAAGGTCCTGTGCTGGGTTCGGATGGATATGTTTGTCCATTTGGCATTTGATACATCATATCTAATTCAGGACCAAAACCAGTTGCCGAAGCTCCTTTTGGAGCTATTGTTAAAGGGTCGGAATTTGGACCTCTTGCTGCGGGAATAAATGATTCTCTTACTTTCTTTGTATTCAAAAGAGGATATTCATAATCTTTTGGAGGAATTGTTTTTGATGATATATTTGTAGTTTGATTTGTAAATAATTCCTTATTTTTATTCTTATTAGTTGTTTTTGAAACAATATAACCTAATCCTAGGAGACCAGATAGAGCTAAGACTTCCATACTACAGTTTACAACCTTTAATTTTTTTATTCAAAGACAACTCAGTCTTTATCTATATCATTCCAAATAGACTACTTAAAATTATGTAATTATCATTATATTAAATGTCTATTCAATTAAATATAGAACATATTAAATCATGTATGATTGAAAATACTGTTATTACTACCGTTACAAATTATGGTTATATATTATATACATTAAATATGATTAAAAGTTTAAAACCATATAAACTTGATAGTAAAATTCTTATTGTATGTATAGATAGAAAAAGTGCTTCTATTTTTAGTAGTTTAGGATATGATAATATTTATTGTATAGAAGATGAGTCTTTATCAAAATTCTGTCCTTGGAATTCAAAAGGTTATGATAAAATATGTTATATTAAATTAGAACTTATTTATCGTATTTTATCTCTAAATAAAAATGTATTGTTAATAGATGGTGATATTGTATTTAGAATGAATCCATTAGATGATTTAAAATTGTGGTCTACAAATAAAATAAATGATGTATGGATTCAAAATGATTCACTACAAAATAATAATACATCAAATATGTGTACAGGATACATGTTTATTAAATATAGTGACAGATTATGTTCATTATATGATTGTGTTTCAGAAAATGGTATTAAAAAATATATGATGTGTGCATTTGATAATAATGATCAAACATATTTTAATAAATACGTAAAACCATATTGTATTATACAACCATTATTATTAGAATATTATCCAAATGGAAAAATGTATTATGAAAATAATAATAAAATAAATTCATCATGTGTATTAGTACATTTTAATTGGGTTCAAGGCCATTTAAAAATGGCTAAAATGAAAGAGTATAAAATGTGGTTATTAACTCCTGAAGAAGAAGATATCATTTAAAAATTGATTATATTATTATAATAGTTTAATATATTATATAAAATGGAGATTCTTCATATCTATCATGATAGTTCTATACTATTTAAGATGTCAGCACGAGCTTTATGTCAAATTCCAATTTGGAAGGGAAATAGAATTATAGACAGTAATCATGTTCAAAATATTAAAAATTCTATTAAAGATAAAATTACATCACTTGATTCTGGATTTAAAATTATTCAATATCAAGAAGAAGATGAAAATTCTAAAATGATAAGAAAATCATATTTAATTGATGGACAACACAGAGTATCAATAATTTCTGAATATTTTCAAAATTTATCTAATTCGTCTGATTTTATTGTTACTGTTACTGAAATAAGAGTTAATTCGGAATCAGATGCTATATCATATTTTAATAAAATTAACAATGTTAAACCAATTCAATTTGAAGAAGATATTAACATGATTATTAATCGTTATCTTGATAAATTAATTACATCTTTTCCTATCAACATGAAATTAATGAGAACTGGTATAACTAGACGTCCATATTTATCATTAGATAAATTTAGAACCATACTTCAAAAAAAAATAGAATATTTAAAATTAATTTCGGTAGATACATTTGTTGATTTTTGTAAAAATATGAATGAAGAAATATTAAATGAATTAAAAAAACGGTCAGAAAATAAAAATGAAAAAGAAATTAAAATAATAATGAAAACACTTGAATTAGAATTTGGATTAGCATGGGATGATAAGTTTACATGGATTAATAAAATTATTAAATTATAATATCATTAATTTATTTTTAAATAATAAAATGATATTATTATAGAGATGTAAAATGATATGAATTAGAATTATAGTTCACTGTTTTTTTATATAATTTATGAGAGTATATTATGGGTGTAGCATTATATGAATGTTTTATTTTAAGCATAAATAATTCTGATATTAAAAATAAAAATGGATCAAAACATGAACAAAAATATCCATCATTTATTGTATTTAAATCAAATTCATCTATTGATATAAAATTTTCGTGTAATTGTATTTCATTTAATGATTCTCCATTCCAATCTACATTTAGTGTATATGTATTATATTTCTTAAGAAAATTGACTAATTGAATAATATTACTAGGTTTTTTTATTGTAAATTCTTGAAAGTCATTATCGTCTAATGACCTAAGTATACCATCCCAAAAACATGTCATATCCTATTAAACTTGAACAAAACGATAATTTGGATACATATCTTTTTCATGACCAAGTTCAGAAATAGGGGGTTGTTGTGAAGGTGTATAACATGCTTTTTGTTTATGAGTATTATATTTTTCTTTGTCAATATCACGAGAAGGAATAAAGAAATCAAAAGGTGTCTCAAATGTTTCTTGTGGATTATGAAATAATGGTTGCCATCTGTTCCATCCTGTTGTACGAAGTGTACAAGGTGGATCTACTAAACGAGCAAATGTTTGTGGAATATTTTCATCCTGTGCATTTTTTAATGGTATATTATTAAATTTATTTGTATCAGGATTATATTGTACATTGTCACAACGTATTTTAGTACCAAGACGATCTATACCTTTTAAATCTGATTCAATATCCGTTTTCCATTCCCCACTTACCCAAGAGTTACCACTTTTTTGGATACGTGTAGTCGCGTTAACAGGGAATGTTGTCGGACAGTTTGCAGCAGGTGGATTTAAATAATATCTTCCAGCATAGGAAGTAATTCTCATATCATCAACTTGATGAAATGGATCATTTCTTAATCTTGTCAATGCTTGTTGAACTGTATAACAGGACGATGTCATTCTTCTTATTAAATGATTTTTAATTAAAAATAACTTAATATTTTTCAGGCTTCATACAAACTTGATTAACCATAGGTAAAGGTGCTATGACTGCAGGATATGATATCATTTGATAAACAGGTAAATGATCTTTTTCAACATTAATTTTTAAAGATGTTTTTGTATTCTCTCGGACGATTTCTTTTTCTTGTTTTCTTGGTGGTTGATATTGTCTCCATGGACAGAATGTATTTGGAATGTTTATTCCTCTTAAATCTGATTCTAAATCTACCATATTGCCCTTAATCAAACTAACATCATTTCCACCTACAAGACCTAAAATGTGTCTTTGAGGTTGTGGATTTACAAGTTGAGATGTTAAATAATCATAATGTTGAGGATTTTCTTTTTTCTCCCAATGAGAAGTTAAAAGTACTCCGTATGCTTCATTAATATTGCTTAAATATATTGCCATGATATTATCTTCTACTACAAAGTATATTTTATCTTATTATATATTATCCAAAAAAAATTGATTCATAAATTTTAATAAATAAATATTATCAAAATAGTTATAACAAGTATGGCTCATATTATTATTTCACTTGACGGTAATATCGGAGCTGGTAAAACAACATTGTTATCTGAAATTCGTAATAAAATCAAGGATGTCTATGTTGTAGAAGAACCTGTTAATCAATGGACTTCTTATAAAAATGAAAATGGCAAAAATTTACTAGAGCACTTTTATGAAGATACAAAAAGATGGGCATATACTTTTCAAAATTGTGCCCTCCTAACCCGTGTTAAAAATATTCAAGATGCTATAAATAATATTAATTCAATCACTAAAGAACCACAAGTTATTATTACAGAAAGATCTATTTTAACTGATAAATATGTATTTGCAGAAATGTTATATAATGATGGACTTATTAATAAGATAGAATGGGAACTATATAATAATTTATTTACTATATTTGAAAATAATATTACAGTTAATGGTATAATTTATATTTCAACGAGTTCAAAAACATCAGGAGAACGTATTAAAATACGTAATCGTTTAGGTGAAGATAAAATTAGTATGGATTATTTAGATGGACTAGATAATCAACATAAAAAATGGATTAATAATACTACAATTCCTATTTTAACTTTATCAACTGAAAATGATGTTCCAGTTGATAAAAATATTGATGAAATTAAAAAATTTATTAAAAATATTAAAATGTCATCTAGAATTTATAATTCTACAAGTATCAATCTTATTAATTAATTATAATTAATTAATTAATTACTTTTTTTTAGTACAAATAATAGAACGTAATTGACTTTCGGTTAATCCATGTTTAGATTCAGCATAGTCAAGAATTGTTTGTTTTAAGGCAGATTTAGCATTTTTAGATGTATTTTTATTTTTTCTTTTTAAAGCTGCATTAATTAAATTCTTCATTGTTTTATGATTTTTTCTAAATTTTACATATTTTTCATTAATACCAAGGCGTGTTGCTTCTTTCAATACATCACGTTGAAATGGTGTAACTGATTTTGTTCTAGCATAATATTTCTTTTTGGCATATGCAACTAATACAGGTAAATCTTCTTCTGTTGATTTTAATGGTATTTTAATATCTTCATCAGATAAATCTATTCCATTTTCCTGTTTTGCCATATTAATTACACGCTGTTTTAAAGAGTAATATGATTTGGGCTGTGTTTTAGTTCTTTTAAAGTATTTCTTTTTAGCATAATTAACTAATTTTCTAATATTCTTTTCAGTGTATTTCAATGGTACTTTAATATTTTCATCAGCTAATTCTATTTTATTTTCATCATATACTGTATTTTTCACTTTTTGCTTTAAAGTATTACGCATAGCTTCTTTTTGTTCCTTTTGTAATTTCTTCTTTTCAGCAGTTTCTTGTTTTCTAGTCTGTTCCTTTAGAGCTTTTTTTTCCTGTTTTTCTTGCTCTTCTTTAGCCTTTTTTTCCTGTTTTTCTTGCTCTTCTTTAGCCTTTTTTTCCTTTTTCTCTTGCTCTTCTTTAGCCTTTTTTTCCTTTTTCTCTTGCTCTTCTTTAGCCTTTTTTTCCTTTTTCTCTTGCTCTTCTTTAGCCTTTTTTTCCTTTTTCTCTTGCTCTTCTTTAGCCTTTTTTTCCTTTTTCTCTTGCTCTTCTTTAGCCTTTTTTTCCTGTCTTTCTTGTGCTTTAGTTTTCTTAATAGGTTGTAAATCCATCTTATATTAATTTATTAGAAAATATATAGTAAACTGTTTAGCAATTAACATCACGTAAGTAAGAACGTGAAGGGATACCACCATGAACCCATCCAGACGCGGCCACTTCGGGAATAATATTTTTGGGATTCTGGATATTATTTTTAAGAATAGGAATCATAGGGGTATATTGTTGAGGGAAGAATTGTTCAGTAACCGTACCACATTCTTTACCCATACGGACCTGTTCAGAATGTAATAATAAACTTTCAACGTCGCGAGAAGGATTACCACCTGCCATAAAAGGAACAGTTAAAAATGGTCTGCTTTGAGGGCGTATTTGACAACGATTATTCTTAAATACTGTTTGATTGCGAAGAACAGAATCAGCATCAATGGATGCGTTATTGTAACCAAATCCTTCACGAGGATAAATAAGTAATTGTTCTACGGCTAGTGGATTAACGCCGGTAGCTTTAGGAATTAAATTAGTAGTCATGTAACGTCCAGGACCGACTGATTGTGAATAATATGATTGAATACCACAGAGGTCATCTCTTGAATGAGTTAATCTGTTAATCTCCATTATCTCTGAACTATATTAAGGTATAAAATATTATAATAAAAAAGAATGCCATTTAAAAATAGACTAACTAACACTTTTTGTAGATGTATTAAAAAAGTAAGAAAAAATATAAAATTTAAATCTCTTAAAAGGAAATCATTAAAGGATAAAGAGAAAATAGCAATAGCAATATGTGTTAAATCAGTTCTTCAAACAAGAAATAAAACACTTAAGAAATTCAGATGTACACCAAAAAATAAGTCATACTTACTAACTCAAAATTTATTAAAAAATATTTAAAATTTTAATAGTATAATTATTATGATTTTAAATAAATTAAGATGCTTGATTTAACCAAGGAATAGGAGAACCATCTGTTCCAGCTAGACAAGCTTCACGGCCACCTTCTTTACATGTTTTTCCAGATATTTTATATAGCCAATTTGCGAAGGCACCCTGATCATTAGGTACAGTTGTTGAAGGTTGTGTTACAAATTGTCTTTGGCTTTGATTTTTTCCAAATACATCAGTTGGATCTGAAAACCACTGAACTCTAAAGTAATCATCAAATGTTTGTTTAACATTAGGATTATCAACTGGTGCAGCTTCTGGTCTATCGGGATTATATTTAATTTCATCAAGGAGAACATTCATAAATAAATTTCTGGAAGTTGGAGGTGTATAATCAGGGAGAGCTGGTCCTGAATAAGGGAAGGCATCAACTTCTTCAATTCCAGATGGTCCTGAAGGTTGAATACTTCCTGGTTTAGCCCCACCATTTACAAAATGTTCTTTAATTGGTGCAATATAACCAGAAGGTTCTACATATTCTACAAATGGTAAATCTTTATAGTCTTTTGAAATTGTAATATTTGAAGGAGTGGTAAATATAATTACAAATGCGGTAATAGAACCAAATAGTACAGCAACAAGTAGAGCTGGTAATCCTGCGACGACAGTTGCAATTAATCCAATAAAAAAAGATAATATAAATAACCGGGCAATAAAGTTCCAGGGGGAATGTTTACAAATTGGTTTATATTGTAGACTAAAATGATTAAATAAAACAGACATATCTTTCCAAAATGGAGCTTCGCATTCCATATTTTTATTATCACTCATTATCCTAAAACTTAGAAACTTTATTTACCATTTTGATTCTGTTTCTTTTTTTCAAGTTTTTTTCGTAAACGTTCTTTTGCGATAGATAAGCGTGCACTACCTTCTTTACCTGCTTTACGAGCTAAATCCATATCTTCAAATCCAAATGCACTTTTAATTCCTTCCATCATTTCTACAAAACTAGAATTTGAAGAGAACTCTTTCATGAGTTCTTCCGCTTCACGTGCAATTTCTTGTGGGCGGATTGCTCCTGACATAACTTTCTCTTGAAGACGTTTTCCAATTTTTTTAATTGTATTTTTAATAATATTAGGATTACTTGTAAATGTTGAAAATAAAATATTAAAAGCCCGGGATGGGTCTTTTTCACATTGTGAAACCATGTCAGAACTAAGTCCAAGATCTTCAGGTGTAATATCTTTAACAATTTCTTGAGCTAATTTCGCAAGATGACCTTTTAGGAACTTTTCGGGAAGTTTTGGAAAACCATTATTAAATAAATTTTCAAACTTAGATGATGTATCATCCTTCTTTTCGGTATTTTTTTCATCATCAAATGACTTAGAATCATCAGTGGACTTAAAAAGTTTCATAAATTTATTTATAATATTTTGAAAATCAACCGATTCTAATTTATTTTTCATTTCATTCATAACATCTTCCATCCAAGATGGTTTTGAATTTTCATCAAAATCACCTTCCATAAAACAACAAATTGATAATACTCGTAAATGCTCCCAAATAGCCTTTTTAGTATTTTCAGATAGAGAATTCCAAATGGTATCTGAAATTTCAACATTTGGTAAAACTAATTTAGGATTTTTATTATGATTTTCGTATTCATTACGTAATGTCTCGTTTACAGACACTTCTTTTTGAAAGCGTTGTAGTTTAATATTTTTTTCTAATAATTTTGACGAATGGATTTGTGAAGAGTATTCAGGTAGTGCTCCTAATAAATCCTCAACAAATTCATCATATTTAACTTGAAACATGGAATCAGTGTTAGTAGTTGCTTCTGCCATTCTTCTTATGGGTTAATAATAACTCTTTAAATTATTAAATATTATATGCTTTTTCGCAAAGAACGCACAAAACCTTAAGATATTTCCAAATAGTTTCTTGATTTGCTTCACCCATAGTATCCCAATGTTTATCAAATAATGCTAACGCTGAAATCATTTCATTAAATTGATTAGCGACCTTAGTGTGCGCGTATTGGCGAAGTAAAATTACATTTTTATCATAAATAAATTGAACTGCTTCATTATAAACATGTTCTCTAAATAAGTCTAAAATTAGTCTTGGGTTAATCTTTTTAGCACCCTTAATGGCTTCTGTTGCCATTCTAATATCTTTTTCTTCTGGGAAACTATTACATAATTCCTCAAAAAAATTAACAAGTTGAGTGTTAAAAGCGCTTAGAACTGACATTCCTATAAATTCTTACAATTTATTCTTTAAATTCTATAACTATCTAATTAAATTAGTAATTATTGACGAGCAATTCTTTGTGGAATACCAACATCTCTGGACTTCATATACTGTTCCATTTGGGCATCTAACATCTGTTCTTTCTTGCTTCTTTTTTCATTAATATTTGTTGTTTGAAAATTAGATGCTTCTTTTGTACCAATTGAATCCTGTCCATTTAAATATGTAAAATTATGTTTCATAGTTAAACCACCATTACCACTCGTAGACGTATCATCATTAATAAAAGAATAACTGTCACCATATCCAGAACCCATTTCCATATCTAAATATGGTTCTGGTTCAGATGACTTAACTCCTTTTACTTCTCCATCCTTTAATCGTTGTTCATATAACCAATTCATTACTTCACTATTAATTCTTGGTTCTGGTTCTCCAGAAATAACAAGAGTCGGAGTCTGTTTTAACCAACTTGGTAATTGTGGGCGATTTGGGCTTGGATCTACACATATAAATTTAATTTGTTTATGATAATTTGTTTTTACAATTTCTTCAATAAATGCTTTTGACCATTCACAACGATTTGAATAAAAACAAATATGAATTGGTGCTGGTTTGCTCATCCTTTTCTAATTAGCGAACGAATCATTATAATCTTAAACGCATGCGATTTAAAAAAATTTGATTTAAATGATCATTCGGAAGCTAAGATAGAAATAACCATGCAGTTCACTAATCTTAAGAAGAGCCAAGACAACCTTTCCTATACTTTCACTCTCGCAAATACAAATGTTACATATGCAAACACCCTACGACGTCTCATTCTTACGGGTGTTGAAACAGTTGCGTTTCGTTCCGATATGACATCTAATGGTACAACTACCGATGTAATTATTAAAAAAAACGATACACCTATGACTAATGAAATGTTAGCAGCTCGTATTGGGCTTATTCCAATTAATATTAAAGAACCTCTTAAATGGAAAAGTGATAATTATTTATTTAGTATTAATGTCTCAAGTGATAAAAACAATGTTAAATATGTTAAAGCCAGTGATTTTGTAGTTTCTGATATTGAAATTAAAAATGATGATGCTAAATACGACCAGAAAGAAGAACCTACAATTATATCAACTAAAGATTTCTTCCCTCCAAATCATATTACAGGTGATACTTGCTTAATTGCATTCTTACAACCTGGTTCCGGTTCACAACAACAAACTGTTGAAATTGTTGCAAAAGCTACAATTGGAACTGGTCGTGAACATGCTAGATTTTCACCTGTTTCACAATGTTCTTATGAATATACACCTGATACAAATGAACAACGTATTCAAGAAATGTTCTTATCTTGGTTAACTGTTGCTAAAAAGGTTTCAAATATTGATAAAGAATCACAACGATACAAAGATTTATATAATGAATTTAAAACAATGCAAATTAAACGCTGTTTTATGATTGATGAAAAAGGAGAACCTTATAGTTTTGATTTTACAGTTGAAACTATTGGTGTTCTATCTGTGCCTTACATTGTGGAAAGAGCATGTGAGGTTGGTGAAAATATGTGTAGTCGCTATGCTAATATTAATCAAGGTGACCTTCCTGATGAAATTACAATTTCATCTGCGGACTGTAAACTTTCAGGTTTTGATTTCCTTGTTCGTGGTCACGATCATACTCTTGGTAATTTATTACAAACATGGATTGTTGAAAATATTATTGAAAAAAATATTGACCCTAACATTACATATGCGGGTTATTGTGTTCCACATCCTCTTCGTGATGAAATGGTTCTTCGTATTGGTGTTAAAGATGGAAATGAATCAAGTGCCAGAAAGGCATTCTCTCAAGCAGCAAAAGGTTGTGTTCAAATCTTTCAGTCACTTCGTACTGCTTGGCGTAATTCAATTGGTTCTCCTATGATTCCATCTTCAATTTCTAAAACTATTCGTAGAAAAACACCTAAAATTATGTCTAAACCATAATTTATATATTATTTAATTCCTTTAATGATTTTCCACTAAAATTTAAAAAATAAACCATAGTTGATATACTTATTATTAAATTACTTAATAGAATTAATATAGTTTTTTTTATTGGTATTTTTCCAAAATTAGGAATATATTCTATTATTCCAAATAATAAAATAAAACAAAATCCAATTAATATCAATGATCTAAATACTATTTTTTCTATACTAACTTCTTCTGGAAACAATCTATCTTCAAAGTATGCAAATAGTAAAAAACAAAATAAAACAATTATAGATAAAAATATTCTAATTATTAATTTTGTAATTGGTATATCATTTTGTAATAAATTAATTACAGTAATAATAAATGAAATAATAATAATAGATTTCCAAAATGGATTATCAAATCCTGAATTTAATAATGAAACTAAAAAACATGGAAATGAAAAATAAAAATCATTTATAGAAGTTAATGTAAAAAATAGAATAATAAGAGATTTTAAACTTTCTGTTATTATTGGTATTGTTTTAATATTCATATCAATAATATCATCATAAATTTTAGTTGTTATACCTAATAATATTGGATATAGATTATTCATATATTACTGTATGTAAATGAGTTTGTATTTATAACATCTTGAACACGTTTCATAATGTTTATAATTTCTGGTTCTTCATGCCATTTATTTTCATCTACATACCATAAATTTGTTTTGATTGATTCGTATTTATTTATATGATTCGATACAATAAACATCTTTTTAATCATATCTTTTCCATTTATAATTTTAAAAATATCTCTCTTTTCAAAATTATATTCTTTTAATTCTGGAATAATTATTTCCATAATATAAGGAAAATCATTAAAATTATTATTCTTTAAAGATATAGAATATGATGTTTCAATATAATTTGGAATGACATTCATAATAAAATATTTTTTCATAAAAATACCAAATGGACGATTAAACCATTCTTTTCCGATTCCAGATCGAATTCTTTCCCAAATAATTTTATAATTATTTAAAGTTATATTATATGCCTCATTAAAAGCATTACGATTATTTTGAAATATATCCTCTTCTTTATCAAACCAATCATCTGTCCATTGAAATAAAATTCCAAAATAATTTCCCCAATTTCTCCAATATTCAGTATCCATATCTATACATAATGCAACTGTTTCAGTTACTAATTCAAATATTACACCTGTTTTTAAAGAGGCAAGCTCAAAAAGTGTTCCTTTTTTTTCAAGGTCATACCATTGTCCAACCATTAATCTTTGTATTTTTGTCTTTATAAAGTTATTCCATACATCTTCATGTATAAATTGCGGTTTATTTTTTGTCCATATCTCATACACTATATTAAGGATATCATGACATATTAACAATGCTTTTTTTTCAGATAATATCGTATGAAGAGTTTTTTTACCACGTCGTTCGTTTGCATTATCCATCCAAGGCATATCATCTAAAATTAAACTAGTCACATGAATACATTCAATTGCAAATGCTAATTCTGCACATATTGTAGTATCCGGAGATAGATAATTCCATAATTCACAGAATAATTTGGGACGAATTTCTTTACCACCTACAAATAAATAATCCCATGAATAAATCGCTACATCCTTAGGGTGTGTATTATACCAGTATTTTTTCCACTTATCATATATTTCAATCTTTAACGTATCCCAATACATGTACTATTATAGTAATAATTCTAAATAATTCTAAAATTACACATTTAAAATTCTATTATCATCTGCAAATTTACATTCTAGATCCAAATTAATAATTTCTTTAATTTTTGCTCCACATAATCTTATATATTTTGAAAATGCAATTTCTGGAGAATTATAATTCCTAAAATTATTATCATTAATAAGTTTAATATAGACACTTTTTATTGCATATAAACCCAATATACAGTCATATTTTTCATATTTAAGACTACATGTACCAAAAAATTTTATAAATACATCAAAATTATTTTGATTATTTATAATTTCATTAAAGAATACATTAGATAAAACACGATATCGTCCTGTTAATTTAATTATTATATCATTATCATTTATTCCAATTTCATTAATAACATATTTAATATCTAGTAATTCATTTATACCTTTGTTTATAAAATTAAATTTATTATTATCTGTATATATAACTTTTACTTTTTTATTATTATGATAAAAATTATCTAAATATGTTTCTCTCTTTCCATTATTCTCAACAATAATAGGTATAATATTATCTGGAACATAATTTAATGTTTGACTAATGGCATATAAATATCTATCTTTTCTTTCACTATTATTTAATAATCCATACCGATTATTAATTGAGGTTGTTATAATTAAATAAATCATTTACTTAATTATAAAATTATAATATCTTTAAATACAAGAAATAATTTTTTTAAATTCAATATGTGCAAGACGATTACACGCTATAGCTGAATAATAATGTTTATGATGATTTCCTTTATTTGTAAAAATAACTCCACAAAAACGACATTGAAGTTCCTTGTCACCTGTAACAGCTTTATCTAAACAGTCGCTTACCATTAAATGGATTGGTTTTAATTGTTCTGGAGATGTATGATTTGCTACAATATATTTTCTACATATTTCAGATTTATCATAGTGTCTAATTATTGATCCTTCTGTAGTAAATTCTTTTAAACAAGCCTTACATTTTATTTTTTCTTTTTCTTCATTATCTTTAATTTGTTTTCTTTCTATTTCATCTTTTTTCCTCTCTATTTCATCTTCTTTTCTTTCTATTTCATTATTAGTTTCTAATTTAAATGAATATTTATTATTCTCATTTGTATCATCTATAACTAATGTACTAAGAGTAGTTATTTTATTAAATTTATTTTTATTTTTTTTTGTTACTTTTATTTCTTTGTCTTGTGGGGAAATATTAATATCAATTTCTTGATTATCTATAATAGATTCTGTATTTTCATCTGAATTAGATTTAACTTTAGATGATAAACTATATAAAAATTTATATAATGCATCATATTCATCTTTATTAATTTTGTTTGTTTTATTCTTTAATGTGCTCATAATAAATACAGAATATTTATTCCTAAATATCTAATCTATATCTATTCTTTATATGTTGTTTATTAATCAACTTCATCGACAACAGGGCCATTTGAAGAAGAGGATGATGAATTTACATCTTGATATAATTTCATCATAACTGGTCGAATTTTTTCTTCATAATATTTTTGTTTCTCTTCATATGTATTTTTATTTTCATCTGAATGTTCTTCTAACCATTTAATACCTTCATCAACCCATTCTTCAATATTCTTGACTGTATCGGTGCCAAGAGTATCTTTTACTTTATCCTCACGTACCGCATTTCTTGTGTTATATAAATATGTTTCTAATTGATTTTTTGCCTCAATACGCTCCATACGAACCTTATCTTCCGCTGAATGCTTTTCAGCTTCTTTAATAAGACGTTCAATATCATCTTTGCTTAATCGTCCTTTATCATTTGTAATTGTAATTTTATTTGATTTACCTGTTGACTTTTCAACTGCACTTACATTTAAAATACCATTTGCATCTACATCAAATGATACTTCAATTTGTGGAACACCACGAGGCATGGGAGGAATTCCATCTAATTTGAAGTTACCCAGCTGATTACAATCTGCAGTAAATTGTCTTTCACCTTCAAATACTTGAATTAAAACACCTGGTTGATTATCTGCATATGTAGAAAAAGTTTGTGATTTCTTACAGGGAATAGTAGTATTACGTTTAATTAAAGGTGTCATGATTCCACCTGCGGTTTCTAAACCTAATGATAAAGGAGCGACATCTAATAGAATTAATTCAGAGGTTCTATCTTTTAAATCTTTACCACCAGATAAAATATGTGCTTGAATGGCAGCACCATATGCAACAGCTTCATCTGGATGAACTGAATCATTTAATTTTTTACCACCAAAAAATCCACTAACAAGTTCACGAATCTTAGGAATACGAGTTGAGCCACCTACCATTACAATTTCATGAATATCTTGTTTAGACATTTTTGCGTCTGTTAAAACCTGCTTTAATGGTTCAATTGTACGACGAAATAGAGAATCGCATAATGCCTCAAATTTTGCACGTGTAATAACAATATTGAAATCAATACCATCTACAAATGAATCAACCTCAATAGTAGCCTGTGTAGTTGAACTTAGACTTCTCTTTGCTCTTTCACATACAGTTCTAAGACGACGAAGAGCACGTGTATTATCTTTTACTAATACGCCTTTATTTTTACGTTCAAATTCTTGAATACACCAATTTACCATTGCATTATCAAAATCTTCACCTCCTAAAAATGAATCACCTGCTGTCGCCTTCACTTCAAATACACCATCATCAATTGTAATTAAAGAAACATCATGAGTACCACCACCACAATCAAATACAATAATATTTTTTTCACCAGATGTTTTTTTATCAAGACCATATGCTAATGCAGCAGCTGTAGGTTCATTAATGATTCGTAATACATTTAATCCAGCAATTACACCCGCATCTTTAGTTGCTTGACGCTGTGAATCATTAAAATATGCAGGAACAGTAATAACCGCATCTTTTACTTCACATCCTAGATATGCCTCTGCTGTTTGTTTCATCTTTGTAAGAACCATTGCTGAAATCTCTTCAGGAAGATATAATTTATTTTCTCCCTTATATTCTACTCCAATTTGAATTTTACTACCACTACCATCAATTACCGAAAATGGAAAATGGCTAATGTTTTGTTGTACATTAGAATCAATAAATTTACGACCAATTAGACGCTTTGCATCAAACACAGTATTTGTAGGATTAGATGAAGCCTGATTTTTAGCAGATTCGCCAATCAAACGTTCTGTATCAGTAAATGCTACATATGATGGAGTGGTACGATTACCATGTTCATTTGCAATAATCTCAACACGGTCATTTTGCCAGACAGCAACACAAGAATAAGTGGTACCTAAATCAATACCAATAGCGTAATCTGAAGGCATTTCTCCTCTAAATTATTTTATGTAAATACCTTTTAAGTCATTTATTAATTTGAAATAATTAACAGTGATGAATTTACCATTTCAATTATATTTCCATAATAATTATCTTGACATTTTTTAATTAAAAATAATACACGTTGCCAAGGTTGTTTATGTAGATAATAATTTATATCATTAAATGATATTGATTTATTATTAGTTTTTAATTGTGATAAATAAATTCCATGAATATTATACAAATGTGTACGATAAATTATATCTATACTTAATATGTTTCTCCTTTTTGATATATATATTTCATAATAATATCTATATAATATATTAATAATATTATTAACGCAATCAGTATATACTGAAAATATAAATACTTCATCTGGATAATATTCTAAATATGTTTGAATTAAATTTTGAGTATATAATTGTGTAAATCTCTCTAAATATCCAGGACTGTTTCCACGAAGAGATTTTACTGCTAAATACTTTTCAGACCTAAATCGCCAACGATTACCATTATTATCTTTAAATACTATACCTTGAAATTCCCAAGATTTATCATTAAATAGTTCTTTAATACTGTTATATATATTACCATTATTTATTAATTGTATATTATTCATATTAGGTTTTCCATTAAAATTTTCAAAATGATCCTCTATTACAATACTTCCATCTTCATATGTTTTTCCTTTTTGAATTAAATATACACTATTTTTATTAATACATTTTACAACACGATGCTCTGTATGCTGAACTAAAAAACTATAAAATATTGATATTTCATTATCTTTTGGAGATTCAAAATTATTACTCATTTCCATAAATGACGATTCATAATCATCAATCATTATATTATCATCTTTATACGAATCAATATATGATTCAATAAATAATGTTTTAAAAGATTTAAATGAATAAAAACGTCCGGCTGCATCTAATTTTGAACGACTTGTTATATATATATTTTCATCATTTTTTAATTTAAAACAATTAATCATAAATCCATCTAAAAATTCTTCACATATTAATCCTGCGTTTGAAATATCATCAATTGTTTTATAAATAAATGGTAATGTAGTAACTTTTGGAGGAGCTATTGATACAGGTAAATTTAATCTAGTATTCCAAACAATAGAACGAAACCACTTACTATGTTCTAAATTCATATTTGAATTATTTTTTTCATATCGTATTATACATAAATCATTATTTTTATCTACAATACGAAAAAAACCACCTTCCTCCGATTCTATATACTTTTGAAATTTATCCCAACTATTATACTTTTTAAGTAATTCTTTGAATATATTATTATTATAACAAATTGACATTATTTACTACTATATATATGTTATTTATATCTTTATATTAAAAATATGTTATTTTGAGAATTTAGTTTTGTTAATAGAATCTCAGTACGAAGATAGAGAACATGGATATTTCTGAAGCATCATTATCAGAAAATGATTTATCACAGTCTAATAATGAAGAACAAGATGAATTAATTGAAGAAGAGGAAGAAGTCTCAAATGAAGAAGATATTAATCAAAATGAAAATGAAAATAGTATTTTTAAAGAATCTATGAATACTAATTCTATAGAAATTGCTCCGACAGGAGAAACCAGTGAACTAGGAAATGAATTCGATCCAATGTTATTTATACAATTAGGTGATAGAATTGTAATTGATTCTAAAAAATATGGAGGAAGAACGATTGGTACTGTATATTATAGAAGTTTAGATTTAATTCGTATAAAACCTGATGGAGTTTCAAATAGACTTCATGATTTTGAATTAGAACAAACAGAGGATGAGGAACTCTTTAAAGAGGATGATGGAGTTACTTCAGTATATATTATTGAAAAACGAATTTATGAATCATTTGTTGAGCAACAGGATTTTAGAATAAATCAATTAATTGATACATTTGATTCGAATGGAGATTTATATAATACATATAAAATTATTAAAGTTGATAAAGATAATGATTATATTAAAATTCATGAAATAGATGATAAAGATAATGAATATGATGTAGAGTTTAATTTTATTGGTATTGAACCTGATGAAGATTTTATTATGATTAGTATAAGACAATTAGTTGGTTTAGATGAAAAAGTACCATCTAATAATGAAGTAATAGCATCATTAGAAGAAAAAGAACAAGAAAATCAAGAAGATATAGAAGAAGAGGAAGATGGAATAGAAGTTATTGGATTTATAGAAGTAACTAAGCCTAAAATATTCAAAGAAGCTGCAACTTATGAACAACGTATACCTGATAGTCTACAAAAAATAGATGCATTAAATGATTTTATAACAAGTTTAGACCCTACATTACAAAAAGACCCCAAAGCAATTAGAGCAGTTCGTATTTTAGTCGAAATATTATTTAATCTTAAACAAGAATCTATTTTGTATAATGAAGATGGTAGTATAAAAGGGGCTAAACAAGTATCTGCCACAACCTTAACTGAATTAATTAATCAAACATCTATACCATTAGGAAGACCAGTTCTTAATATAACTAAGAAATTATATAATGTAAGTGAAGAAGACGAATTAGAGGAAAATAAAAGTAATGATGATTTTTATTTTGAAAATATTGAAAATGAGATGGAACAAATGAAGGCAAATTATAGTAAATTAGCATCATCTACAGTTGTAGGAGCTCAAGGAGGTTCTATTGTTAGATTTTGGAATGACGAACAAAACTTTTTAAAACAATATTTATCATCATGGACATCAAATGGAAATGTAGAACCATATTGGAGAGCAATAAATGATTCAGAATTTTTTAGAAAAAGTCCTCCTGTATTGGAAGATAATAAATTAGTTCCAACTATCCCTGGTTATATACCAAGCCATTCTGAAAAGACACCACCTATTTTTGATAAAATTCCATTTGGAATTGAAAGAGCATTATCTGCTACTTATCGCAAAGGTATTGATCGTAGAAAACAAATATTATTACCTGAAGAAGGAGGTGTAGTTAATTCATATTTATTATTCCCTTTGAAAGTAGCAAATTATCTAGGTACCACACGGTCATATAATTTAGCAGTAGATAGTGGACGTAGCCAATTACAGCAAAAAACAATTACAGATATCATAAAAGAATTAGGAGAACCAAAAGAAGTTGGAACATCAAATGACATTATTCTACTAGATGTACATGGTTCAACATTAGGAAATATTCCATTATCAGATTATATTGAAGGGTTATCTATGCCATCATTAGGATTAGGAGATACATTTTTTTATCTTCAGCAATATGGTATTGAAAATATTGAATTAAATCAAGATATTTTAAATGTTCTTAATAAAAAAATAGAATTATATCAATCACAATTATTATCAACATTATCAAAACTTAGGAAAACACTTGAATCCAGAGAAATAAAAGAATCTGAAATGAATAATCTAATTGAAAATCCTGAAATATTAGAAGAAATACGTAGTCAACCTATTTTGGTTGAAGAACTTATTGAATATGAAAAATTAAACCCATCATTAGCAAAATCTGATATTGGACAAATAATATATTTACTTAAAAATTATTCAAATTACTTTCAAGTTACTGCTGGTAATAACGCATTATTAATAGCTAAGGCTAAATTAGAAGCAGCAAATGATATATATGTCAATCAATTAAAAATTAATAGTATTATAAAACAAAATAAATTAAATGCAGGTATTAAACCTATTAAAAATAAATGTAAACATGTATCTGATTTAGTAAGTATTAAAAAGATATTTAATGATAATGAACGTTTTGAAGAATTGACTAAATTTTACAGAAAATATCAAGGTCAGCGTAATAATAATTGGATTAATTGTAATATTTGTAATGAACATTTATTATGTATTCATGAGCGTTTACAACTTCAAGCATATTTGAATCCTAAAGAGAAATCAATTATAGAAAAAGAAATTATACTTAAATTTGCAGGTGGTCAATTCCAAGGAACATATATTTGCAGAAATTGTGGTCAATCTATTAGAGAATTAGATTTTGATAATAATATTGAGTTCGACGATGATGGTAAACCTAAATCTGGTAGAGCAGTCTTGGTTGATGAAGATGCTCTATTTGAAGAGAAATTAGACATTTTAGTTAGTGTACCAATTGAAGAATCTGAAAAGAAGCAATTAGATTTAAATGAAGATGAAATTAAATGTTATAATGTTATTCGTGAATTATCAGAACGAATTGGTGTATATTTAGACAATGAACAATATCGTAATATTATATCTAAATCTATATCAAAATTAAATAAACTTCCATCAAGAGATGTATATAATGCCCAAAAGAGAGCATTAGGAGCAAAAGGTGCAAGATTAGCGGATTATGATATACAATTATCAAGAAGTTTAATAACTATTTGTGCTACATTTTTACTTATAAATATTCAATGTAAAATTCCTTCATATGTAATTCGTTATACACTTGTAGGATGTGAGTCTCCTGGATTTGGTGGATATCCTTTAGATGCTGATGAGAAAAATGAACAAGGTATTCAGTATATGGCATGTGCTATATCTACAATGCGTAAAGGAGGTAGTATTCAAACAGGTTTTGAGCAAGTTATAGATGATAAAACACGATTAAATAGTATAGTGTTTTATATTAAAGGTCATCTTAAAGAAATTTTATCAGATGATGAACTTCAAGCTAATTTAGCAGAAAAAAGAAGATATTTATCTGAAATAAATGGATCACAAATTGAAGATTATGAAACAAGAACTAAAGATATTATACCATCATCATTTTTACCAGAACAAATAATGATTACACCTGAAATGGCGGCTGAAAATGCAATTATTCCAGAAATTGCTATGAATATGGGCAATAAAGGTAATTTAGCTTTGATTAAATTATGGATTCGTAAAGCACATTCTTTGGCTAAGGAACATGCATTCCTTGTAAGGGGTTCACCTTTATCAGAAACAACTTGTTGTTTAACTAAAATAAATGAACCTGGAACCTTTTGGAAAAAAATGAATGATTTACCTCAAATTAATAAGAGAACATTAATACCAAATCAACAAGGACATTTTCTGGTAACCGAATTTATTCCAAGATCAGCAGAAGTTGCTGTAGCGGAACCTGATAGGGAATTATACTATCGTGTTTTTCTAAAATATTGTTTTCAAGGACCACGTATGGGTTATTATCATGAACCTGGTTTAACAAATCGTTGTCAATGGTGTGGTTTTCAATTTCCAACAAATCCAAGTATTATGGATACAGACTCTGAAGGTAAGATAGCATTACATTCCCAAGAGGTCAAAACAGATACTGAACAATTTACGGAGTTATTAGATACTATTCACAATGTTAATAATGTTATGCCTATTGTACCAAATAAAATATCAGCAATTAAGGAAATTATGGAAGAATTTTCTTCAATTGAACCGGCTCCCTTATTAGATTGGAATAATATTATTATTAAAACGACTGATAATTTTCTATCATTACCTCCTAATGCCGATAAAGGTGATATAGCAGTAGCATCGAGTATTATATCTGAAGCTACAAATGATTCTGAATTAATTATTCAGAGAAGATTGAAGGAACAATATTTGACAATTCTAAAAGATATAGCAAACTTATCATGGGTAAATTTCTTCCAAGTATTACAATCGTATTTTATTACACCATTTCAAAGATTATTATCAAACTATTCAACAAAATCATTATTTATTCCAATTGAACTTGAAAAATCATTATCTGAAATTCATACAACAAAAGATTTACAGCCTATTATTGATAATGAATTATTAATTTTATTAAAGAACGATGATATTAAAAATAAAAAATATGATTTTGCTAGGTCTAAAATTCAATATTTTTTGAAACAATTAAGTTCTCTACTTTCTTTTAAAAATAATATACGTCCAAGTGTTATACCTGGAAAGGAGTTTACATTAACATATATACAAAAAGCATTATTATATGGTCCTATAGCAACACTTATTAATCCTGATGACATTCCATCTGATTTATATATTTCGAATCCAATTAAATCAGTTGGTGATTCATCTATATTATTACTATTAAAAATATTAGCATTCACTTTAGATAAATATAATCGTGAAAAATTATCATTTAATGATCAACAAATTAAAGATTTAATAGCAATCCGTGATGAAAAGGAACGTGTAAATGTAGTTAAGGAATTTGATAAACTATCAGATGAAGAAAAAGCAGTAGAATTAATGAATAAACGTTTAGGATTAGGTAAATGGGCTGTTGGTGGTACAAAATTGATTTATGCTTATGATAAAGATTATTATGATTTGGAACGTCAAAAACGTTTGGATGCTGGAATAATAGATTTTCCGGGTCTTGGTGGAGGTGAAATGGATGCTCCTTCAGGAAGAGAATATGATGAATCAGGTTTTCCTATTTATGATGATTCATTTTTTGAAAAAGAGGGGGGATATGATCATAATCAACATGCAGACGATGATTTTGAATAAGTTATATTTTTAATTATGATTTTTCTATTGAGAACAATAAGAAATGTCACTACTCATATATTCAGGATTACTATATCTATTCGGTATTACAATCATATTAACAATTAAACCTGAATTAATGTTTTCTAAAGATGGTAATTGGAAAGAATTTGGTTTAGGACGTAATAAGGATAAATATACATGGTTACCTTTTTGGTTATTTGCGATTTTATGGGCAATGATATCATATATAATTATTCTAGTTATATCAAGTAATTATTCAACAAAAAATAATAAGAATACAGAAATAATGGTCTCAGATGAAATAATTGAATCTGAAAATATTTCATCAAAGAATTTTTTAAAGAAAAAATCATCCATTACGGATGAAATGAAAAAAGGATATTATATTTTGGACGTTAATGAAACAATGAAAAAAGGTATTCCCAAATATATTTATTTAGGTCCAGATACTCCTAATCTTATTTATCATAATATAACTGAATGAATTTAACAAATACTTGATATACCTGTTCCAATTATTGTTCCAAATAACATTGAAAATAATAAATAAAAACCATAAGAAAACCCTGAAATAATAGGAAAATTATTTTCTATTTTTTCAAGTGATAATTTTGGTAAACAACATTCTTTAGAATTTATATTCCTAATTGAATTTAATCCATTATTCATTTTATTTGTAATATCAACAGATTTATCAATAAATAATGGCGTAATTACTGATACAACAGGTATACGGCACCATGCAATGGATGATATTCCTAATCCAATTAATATTGCTAAAAATGTTGGAATAGCACCTAAAAATGCTTTTTTACTATTTACAGTTCTACACATCATATATTGTGAACCAAAATTAATAGATGATGCTATTAAAAAACCAATAACTGGAAATCCAATCCAAAGTATTAAATTAAAATAAACTATTGAATTTTTAAATTGAAATAACATAATTACAAGAATAAAAATAAAAATACCAGCTGGAATTGCTATAGATAAACTATTTATATTCATCTTACTATCCGGATTAGACATTGATGCTAATTATTTTTAGAAATTATTATTATAAAAAAAGATTAAACAAATGAATAAAAAAAATAAATGTCAAATTGAAAACGTTAAGTAGAGAAATGACGGAGGAATTAAAAAAATTCTATAAATCCAGAGCTAAAAAATTAAAAGATAATCTATTTGACTACGATGATGATGGTAATTTAATTGAACGTAATAAAGAAGGTACAGTAATTAAAACAATTCCTATTCCAACTTATCGTAAACCAACATTTGAAGAAATAGATCAAATGGAACAAAAACGTTTACAAGATATTGCTATCGCAAATAAAGAATTTGAAGATGCTCGTACAGCTTTAAATGATGAATTTCAAAAACCAAATAGACTAGATTCTAATTTAATTAGATTAAATCGTAAAGTTATGGAAGCAGATATTAAATTACAAAATATTAGGTTTCCTCTAAAATATATTTCAAAAGAAGATAGTATTAAAATACGACAACTTAATTTTTCAAATCCAAATGAAACAAGAGTTTATCCTTATCCTATTGCTATTTTAAAGTCTAGTCCTTTTACTTTACAAGAACAATATGTACGTATTGGTAAAGAAGTACGTAAACCCTTAATTAGTGTAGCAGAGGCTAAAAATGTAAAATCAACACCTGTTATTTTATTTTCAGAACCAGATACAAATGATTATGGATTTTTATCATTAAATTGGGCTGTACAAATTGAATTTAATTCAACAATGTATCATTCCGCAAAACAAGCACTTTTAGCTGAAATTGCAAAGCGATTTAATGATCAAAATAATCTTTCTAAAATTATGATTTCAGAATCTCCTAATGAAATTACATATTCAGTTCAAGACGTACCTGGTGATAAAGAAATAAATGAAACTAAATGGAATACATTTACTAAACAATTATTATATGATGTTAATTTAACAAAATTTAATCAATATTCTGAATTAAAAGCAAGATTACTTCAAACACAAAATTCAATATTAGGTGCTTATCAACCAAATGATAATCTAATCGGTATTGGAATATCATTAGATAATATTAATTCAAAAAATCCTATATATTGGACTGGACAAAATCTCTTAGGAAAAGCATTAATGGAAATACGTGATAAGTTTAGAACTGAACAAGAATTATTACAACCTTCTCAACCTGCTAAGTCTATTAGAAGAAGACGAATTATTCCATCTGAACAAGTAGAATCCGTTGTTAAACCTGTAGAATCTATTGTTCAACCAGTAAAATCTGTTGTTCGACCAGTAGAGCCTGTTGTTCAACCAGTAGAAGCTGTACCTGTTAAGCCAGTTAGAAGAAGACGAATCATAAGTACAGATTTATTGGAGGAAAAGAAAGAGTAAATTACTTACTTAAAGGAAAATTTTTAAGTCTAGATTCATTTTTATCACAATCTACTTCATTATGTTTGTATGTATAACATATACCATTATTATCTTTGTAAATTAATTGATTTTTATCACTAGGATTTGGATATTTATACACAACATTTTGTTGAGGCTTAATACATAATATAGCAATTATACCAAATATAATGCCAAGAATCAGAGGATATATTTTAATGTGCTTTATCATATTTATATTTACATTAGAAAATATAATTAGGATAAACAGAAATAATGGGTATACAAAATTTTTTAAAAGATCATAGATTTGATTTGTTTTTTAGTTTTATATTAGGATTTGGGTTAGTATGTATATTACGTCCATTATGTCATGGTTCTGAATGTAATATAAATAAAGCACCAAATGATAAAGACTTTGATAAATATGTATATAAACTTGGTAAGAAATGTTATGAATTTAAAACGGAAACGGTACAATGTCCTTCTTCGGGAGCAATAGAAGCATTCCGAGAATATAATAAAAATATGGATGAAATTAAAGATGATTTTAAAAGACGTAATACACCAATAATGATGTGAATAGTTTATAAAATAGGATTTCTCTCAAATTCAGAGAAATGACGACTGCTGGTACACTTTTAAGTGATTTAGATGGTAAGCCTCCGGTCTTTAATAATAAAGATGACGATATTGTTAATAAAATTTTAGCAGATATGAATATCCCTAGTCAATCAAATCCTGTAATGAATGTTCCCCCACCGTCCGGTAATGGTAGTCGGATCATTCAGGCTCCTAATCCAAACTCAACCTATCCAGTTGCATCTGATCCTGCTACAGCAACTGCTCATTTAATTGGTAAAGATTATCCATCACCTGCTGATTTTGCAAATTTAATGCACTCACCTAACAATCCATATGGAGGTCCAGCTTATTCTCAATATTCAGGACCGGTTCATGTTCAACAACCCGTATTAATTGAAAATACAAAAGGAAATATGTACACTGATATTATTTCACAAATTAAACAACCCTTATTAGTTTCTATTATTATATTTATTATTAGTTTACCTGTAATTAATGTATTAATTGGTCACTATATTCCATCTTTATTAAGAATGGGTGGTGATTTAACTACGGCAGGTTTAGTTATTAAAGCATTATTTGGTGGATTTTTATTTTGGTTTATTCAAAAAGTCCTCGTACCATTAATGGCAGTTTAATAGAAAATAAAAGTTTCCTATTACGCATTAGAGAAATGAAGTTTAATCAAGTCACTTATAATATATCATTAACCATTATAATCATCACAGCTATATATACTCTTGTATATTCTGGCTTAACTGGTGTATTATTATGTTCATCTGTATCATTATTATTAGCTGCATTTATTGAACAATTTGAAATTGTTGCGGCAATTACTGTTATATTTGCAATGTTTTATTCTTTATTTTTAAAGAAGTACTTACGTAAATTGGAACCTTTTCAAAATAATCCAGATGCAATTGTTAAACGTATTTCGGGGATGAATACTAATTATCATCCTCAACAACAGGAAATTAAAAATAAACGTTTAGAACCAGCTGGTGTATATGAACCTTCTATTGAAGGATTTCAAGATGTACAACCAGAAGTACCTAAAGAAGGTGCTAGTCAACAAAGCTCATCTGCTCCTACTAAATTAACAACAAATCAAATTAACCAAAATAAAGTCAATGAAGTTACATCTGCTATTTCTAAAAAAACAAATCAAGAAATTGAAAAAGAAGAATTTCAATCTGCTACAAATAGTCTTTTTAAAATTGGTAAAATGCCATCTGAAAACGAAGATGGACCTAAATTAGATGCTGGTAATACATTAATAAAGGCAATGGAGTCTTTTGATTCTAATACAATTTCAGCTATGACTGCTGATACTAAAAAATTACTAGAAACACAAAAAGGTTTAATGAATATGTTAACTCAGATGCGTCCTGTTTTAGCTGATGGTAAAGAACTTTTACAAACATTCTCAGGTATGTTTGGTGGTTCTGGAATGCCTTTAAAATTATAAATTTTATTATTAGACATGAAAATTATTATTTTATTATTAATTTTATTTATTATAATTTTACTATTTCCTCCAAATATTGAAACATTTCAAAATATGCGTCCATGGTTTGGTTATGAACCCGGTTATGGCCCTGGTTGGGGAAGAAAACCATGCTGTAATATTTCAGTCCCATTCAATATGAAAACATCTTAATACTATTAGATAATATGGCACGTTCAAGTCGTATTAAATGTCCTCCTGGCATATTTTGTATTTCAGGAGGTCTTGGAACTATTCTTTTTATTATTTTACTAATTACTTCTCTTTTTTTATTAATCGCAATGTTCTTAAAACCAAATACACATACTATTATTATGTCACCAAATCAACAAAAATCACCTATTTCACACACTATTATTCCAATCAAATCAGGTGATTCACGATATGAACGAGCTCCAGAACCATTGCGTGACTGGATGGCTCCTCCCGAAATTTATCCAAATAGGGGATTACCTATCAATATTCCGACAAAAGGTCTTCCTGAATCATTTCAATCTGTAGGGGTTATTAATGTTGATGATAAAATATTACCACTATATGGTCGTAGAACTACAGGTAGTAGTGATAGATGGAATTATTATACGAGAACAGATACTTATAATCCAGTTCCCTTACCTGTTCATTTTCAAAAAAGAGACTGTATGGATGATGTTGGCTGTCAAGAATTACTTTCTGGTGAACATGTTAAAATTGATGGACTTCATAAAGAGGGAAAAACTAAATTATATCGTTATGGTGGACCTAAATATATTCCAGAACTCTTTTAGAAATGAAAAATACTATAATTATTCTTATCATTATATTTCTTTTAATCATCTTATATTTAGTAAATAATAATTACGGTTTACGACAAAAATTAAATTTAAAAATACATAAAAATGAAGCTAAATCAAGAAGATTTGGATTAATTATTGATGTACGAACCCTCAAGGAAAGAGAATATCAAGGTTATTATCCAAATTCTATTCCAATTTCTATTGATAAACTCAGATATGAAGTTCCTTTAGATATTTCAAGTAAGGATACATCAATTTTGGTATATTCAAATGGAGATAAAAGAGCACAAATTGCTTCAGAAATATTATATAATATGGGATATCATAATGTAAAATATATAGATGTCCCTTATACAGACTTACTACCAGGTATTAATTAATATAGTATAATTATTATAAATAATTAAGTATATTATTTTCTAGATAAGGTCAAGAAATGTTTTGTCCATTAGATAGCAATACTGGTTTCATTCAATTAGTAGGGCCAATTCAACAACAAGATTTAACAAATATTACGGTTAAAAATTATCCATTATCAATTTCATTTTCTCCAAGAACAACAATTCCAACACTAATTGGAAATAGAATTGATGAATCTACGGATAATACATGTACATATAAAGGTAATAAATTTAATTTAGTTGATGTTCAAATATGTTCAGTTCTTAATAAGGGATATATTCTTCCAGGACAAACAAATCAACCTGTTGCAGAATTAATACTATCTTTCTCTTCAAATTCTACTGTATCTAGTTTATCTCAATTGTCTGGTATTCTTTTATGCGTTCCAATCTATGATTCTGGAAATCCTGATCACGATGAATATATTAATCAACTAATTAATTCTGAAACAATAACTTGTGATTATAATAATGAAATTGGTTCAATATATGAAGGTTCCGATTATAAACAAATTAATGATTCGTCTTTAACAAAATGTGTTAAATCATGTTGCGATGATAATAATTGTCTAGCTTATACTTTTAATAAAGGAACATGTTATCTTAAAAATTCAGTTTCAAATCAAAATAAAATTGAAGATAAATCAATTGTATCAGGTACAGTAAATCATAACAGTACAAAAAAATGTAATGAACCCAATAAAAATAAAACAGCATTGGTACCTACATTGGAATCTATTTTTTATAAATCAACGAATGATACAAGTCAAACATCTTTTGCATATAAAACATGTTTTGAAACAATTAATAATGATAAAATATCACCTCATAGTTTATATGTTATTATTTTTCCAAATGGAATCCATTTAACACAAACTGTATACCAACAATTATTGTTACAAATGAATGGAAATTTAAAACCATATATGATTCCTCCGGCTATTCGCGAAGGTGATTCAACTATTAGAACATATCGTTTTGATGATAATGGAAATAAAAAACCAACAGTTATTTCTCAAGATGGTATTGTTTATATAACTCCAATTTCAACATGTTCAGATGAATTTAAAAATCGTTTTGAATACTTTATAAATCCTCCACGTCTTCCAACATTATCATCTGTTCGTTTTAATACAGAACAATGTCCTTATTATAAAACAACACAATATAAATGTGTTCCTTTTAATCAATTAAAAGATCTATCTGGCAATTATGTTATACCTGGTAATAAAACATTAGATACAATTTTATATGAACAAGAACAAAATAAAAAATCTAAAAGTAATGAAAAAAATAATTCATCTTCTTCATTAACTACGGAACAAGTTGAAATAATAATTGCTGGTTCAATTGGCATTATTATTACTACAGTTATAGCTTTGAAGATTGGAAATTGGATATCAAATCGTTAGTAATAATTAGAAATATGATTGAACTATATTGTATTATTATAATTTTTGTAATCGTATTATTTGTTATTTATAATAAACCAAATAATATTGAAAATTTTGAAAATAATTATTATTTAAGAGCATGTCCATCTGGATATAAATCATTTTATGATTCAGATGGCAATTTAGGATGTTGTGATGGTCAAATTGTCGCCAATAAATGTATTGGTGATAACCAATGTACAATGAATGGAAAAGGAAATAAAACTATGCCTGATTGTGTTTCATTTATACTCAATGATTATGAGCAAAAAAGTAAACAATATTGTCCATTATCATTACCTTCTTATTTTGAAGATATTTCTAAAAATAGTAAAGGTTGTACAAATGGTTTATTAAATGATAATTTAAATGGTCCTAAAAATAATACACAACCTACTTGTATTATATATAAATCCTTGGATGAAAATATTAATTCTAAAAATAGTTGTTATAATCAAAAATTATTAGATGATTTTCCATGTTTTGGAAATAATTGTGTAAAAACAATTATACAATCAAATCCAAATATACCACCTCTTATTATGGTTGGTTTTACAGATTCAAATGGTATGTATCATACTTCTTATACCAGAAAATCAATGGAGAATTATTTAAATAAAACAAACCCTAATTGGAGAAATAGTGGAATAAATTTATCTAAAAATATAAATATTACAGAAGTTGCTAAAGCATTTTACATTGATAGAACATTACAACAATCTGATATTGAATTATAATTTATTTTTTATAATATTTTCTTTTATTTTTAATTGTTTTTTTATGAATATATTTCTTTCTCTTATTATGTGTCTTTTTTAAATTTGATTTTCTTTTTCCACCCTTTTTATTTTTATATATATATGAAAGGATAGTATTTGATAAACCAGGTGGAAATATTGATTCAGATTTTGGTTTTGTAACTTTTGTATGATATTCTAAATGATGTTTTTCTAATATATCTTTATCATATATTAAAAATCGTGTATTGAAATCGTCCATATAAATCATTTCAGATACACTATTTTCAAGAACATTAATACGATTTAAATTATTTTCAAGTTTCTCTTCTTCAATAATACTATTTATATTTTTATAACCAAAATTATCTAAATCTATATGAAAATTTAAATAGTATCCATTATTTGTGCGTAATTTATCTTGAAATTGTCCCTGGTAAATTTTATTTAATTTTGTATCATGAATAATATATTCTTTTTCAAATATAAATGCGTTTGATTCTGTAACTTTTGATGAAGAAATAGATTCATTATTATACGTCTCAAGAATATATGATACATTTTTACGATGAAAATTATTTGTCATTTTATTATTAATAAGAATATTAATTAGAATCACCCAATGTTTCTACACCTCGAATATGACCAAATCCTAATTTTTCATATAATACACTTGATGAAGAAGGTGATTCATTTTTATTTAAAGGATATATTGTTGCTAGCACTTCTTTTTCATTAATAGTAGAATCAACAGGTTCAAATGAATTAAAATCGCAATAATTATCAGGTAAAAATTCTGTATCAGTCTCATCTGGTTTATCAAATGGTTTAACTGGTACAGTTTTTTGTGGTTTAGATTCTTCTTCAACTGTTGCTTGTTGTGGTTGATTAATATCCATTATATCAAGTTTTTTAGTAGCAATATCTATTTTTCTACGATTTCTTTCAAGATATAATATTGAAATTGTCATTAATCCAAATATTCCTGCCGTAGGACCAATGCTAATTAAATATAATAATAACAATACTATTACAAATCGTATAATTAAATTATCTAGTAATAATAGAATATTATTAGGCAAAAAAGGAGATAATAATATAATAATTGAAAGAACAATAAAATATATAATTTCAGTCCGATACATCCTATATTTATATTTTGATATTTAATAATAAAATTGATTTAAACATTTATCAGATAAATATTAAATAAAGCGAAAATGTCTGTACAAGAATTAGACCGTGTCTTAACATCAAAAGGATATGCTATAAAAAAATCATATTTAACTGAATTTCAAACAAATAATCTTCGTACAGAATTAACAATGTCACCAAAAGTGATAGATAAATTTCAAAATAAAATTCAAAATTTTCCAATTTATTATGAATCAAAAACACGATTTTATGTTCCAAGACATTGGGGAATTAATAAATATGGAGAACCGGACACATCAATTGTATCAGATGGATTAAAATTACCTGATACAATTCAATTAAACGATAAATATACACCACATGATTTTCAAAAAGAAATAATTAATAAATTTATTGAAAAAGGAGCGAATGGTTTAATTTGTGTACCATGTGGTTATGGTAAGACATTTATGGCATTAAACATTGCTGTTAAACTTGGTAAAAGATTCTTAATTGTTGTAGATAAAGAATTTCTAATGAATCAATGGAAATCTGAAATTGAGAACTTTATACATGGAGTTAGAATAGGTATTCTTCAAAGAAATAAAATTCAAATAGAAGTTGATAAATATGATGTTACTATTTGTATGATTCAAACTATATGTAGTCGTGAATTTCCTGATGGATTCTTTGATGAATACGGATTTACGATATTTGATGAATGTCATCATCTAGGTGCATCCTATTTCTGTAAAGCTCTTCTTAAAATTCAAACAAAATATATGTTAGGATTATCAGCAACACCAGACCGTGAAGATGGATTAACATGTGTATTTGAGTATTATTTAGGAGAACCTGTATATAAAAATGTACAACGTGCACCTGATAAAGAGGCAGTTGTTAAAGCCGTTTGGTTTCATTCAGATAATCCTTTATATTCTGATATTCCTGTTAATTATAGAGGTGAACCAATTACAGCTAAACTCCTTAATCAAATATCAGAATTTGAAGATAGAAATAAACAAATCTTAAAATTATTATTAGAATATGTTAAAGAACCAAATCGGTTTATTTTAGTATTAAGTGATAGAATTTCACAATTAGAGTGGTTTGAAAAATCACTTAATGAACAGGAAGAAAAAATTGACCATGGTTATTATATTGGTGGCATGAAACAGGCTAAATTAGATGAAAATGCTGAAAAATGCCAAATATTATTAGCAACGTATCAAATGGCTAGTGAAGCATTTTCAGTTAAAAAACTTAATACAATTATTTTATCAACTCCTAGAAAAAATGTACAACAATCAACTGGAAGAATATTTAGACAAAGAATTGAAGAAAGAAAGGTAGCACCTCATATTATTGATATAATTGATTCACATGAATGTTACAAAAGGAAATGGTGGATTAGACAAAGATTTTATAAAGAGTGTGAATATACTATTCATCATATCAATAAACCACAAAAAGTAACAAATAAAGTTCAACCAAATGAACATGGTTCACTCTTTAAATTATAATAAAATACAACAACATTTCTTCCTTTTAACTACAATAATTTCATTAACAATTCTAGGTTCAAATATATCATTTATTCTTTCTTCATTTTGTTTTTCCTCTTTGTTTATTCTTTCTTCATTTTGTTTTTCCTCTTTGTTTATTCTTTCTTCATTTTGTTTTTCCTCTTTGTTTATTCTTTCTTCATTTTGTTTTTCCTCTTTGTTTATTCTTTCTTCATTTATTTTCTCTTGATTTATGTTTTTATAAACTTTATTTATTTTTTGTATAAAATCACTATAAGAACATTCAGGTGGAATATTATGTGTTAATTGTAAATAAGGATAATTATATAATAAACTAACTAATATATCATCATTTAAATATGTTGATTCACCAGGTACATGTAAATGAAAGTTTTGACAAATAAAAAGTGGTTCAATTTTACAGAATTTTGTTTTAAGTGTTAATATATTATCATTATGATTTACAAAGATATTAATATATTGATTGGAAGGTAATCGTATTGTAATAGTTGGCATTTATTTAAAATTGTTTTAAAACTTTAAATATTATATAGAAATAGAAAATGTCAAATCGTAATTTTGATTCAAGAGTAATTATTCAAAGACTTGAGAGTAAAAATTATTCACATAATTTATATAAATCACAAGTAATTGGACAAAGAATAGTATCTAATCCTCAAAATTCTAATAGTAATTCATCTCAATTTAGTCAATATATTTCAGGATCTCAAACAGTATATCAAAGAGGATTACTTGGAAACGGTATTTGTATAAATACAGGTGGAACATGCAATGTTTAAAACTAAATAATAAGTATACGGGTTTGAATATGATATTAATCATATTATAAATATAATAGTATGTATAATATAATTAAACCAATAGGTTGGGAAAAATTAGCATTTTATGAAAAGATAAGATATTATGGTACAATTTTAACAAAAGAATATAGTGATTATGTTGATAAGTTAAAAGCAAAATATATAGTTAAAGAAATATGTGGAGAAGAAATAGAAATTCCTAAAGTAATTAAAATTCTTAAAAATAATAAAGATATTACAAATTTAGATATAAATGAGAATTATATAATTAAAGGTGCTCATGGTAGTAAATTCAATATTAATATTAAAAATAATACATCATTACGTGAAATATTAATACTATTAAATAAATATAATATTAAATATAATCCTCATAAAAATGAGAGTCAATATCAATATATAGAACCTAAATTTTTTATAGAGGAAAAAGTTGATGATTATTTTTTGGAAAGACAGGTGAAGCTGTAGTATTTATGATAAGATGTATATATGGTAAAGCTGTAAGTATCGGTATAGGATATAATGAATATATGAATAATTATTATATAGATTGGACACCTATTAAAATAGGAATACCATTTACAATTGAAAAAATGGAAGAAGTTGAAAAAATGAAAGTGTTGGCAGAGAAATTATCACAAAGATTTGAATTTGTAAGAGTTGATTTTTATTTAGGAAAAGATAAGAAAATTTATTTTAGTGAATTTACATTTACACCATCTGCTGGCAATATGGTGTATCCTACACATACAATTGAATATGAGCTCGGAAAATCATGGATATAAAGCTATAAAATAAATTAATTCCCAAGAAAATCCACATTTATTACCATTTTCGAAATAATCAAGATATTTTTGTATATAAATAATAATATCATTTTTATTATGGTATTTTTCAAATAAATCTAGACCAAATAAATTTATTGTAAAATCAATCATTTCATCTTTATTATTAAAAATCCAATCATATTTTACTTTTTCAATATCAACAATAAAATCAGATTTTTCTAATAATAATTTATCATCTTCATTAAAGAAAATTCCAATATGCCCATTACTATTCCATTTATTTACAAATGTATTTAACCATGTATCTTGTTTTGAATTTTTAATTACATCTCCAATTATCAAGTAACCTCCTTTTTTTAGTATGCGACGAAATTCATTATATATAATTTTTCTGTCGGTTGGATTTACATGATGAAAACTTGCTAATACAAGTATTCTATCTACTGTATTGCTATTAAGAGGTATATTTGTATAGTCACATAATTCAAAACCAAACTTTGAAAAATCAGGAGAAATTTCAAAACCATGATATATAATATCTTTTTGATTTATATATTTTTTAAGATCAATTCCTGCTTCCGGTATATTTACTATTGTATTAGAATCATCAATTTTCATCATGTTATATGCTGTATTTAATTCATTATCTAAAACATGTGGATATGTATTAACAGCATATAAATATCTTTCTGTTCTATTATTGAATGCTTTAATATAATCCATAATTAATATTATAAATAAAATTATTAAAATAAAAAAATCACATTTTAATTTTAAATCTATAATGTTTAAAGAATTGTAACATATTTTAGAATAATAAATGAATACTATCATGAATTTAAATCCGACAAAATCAATTAATATGATTTATAATAAAATAATTTTTAGTAAACCAAAGGATAAAATTGATATGATATTGGAACCATTACAATCAATGATTCAATTAGCGTTATTAAGTATATGTCCAATTGGAACGAAAATTAGAATACAAGAAAATATATTATATGTACAATCGCCAACATTAATACAATCATTATCAAGATGGTATAATTCAGATAAAAAAGACGATTTATATTATTTATATTCCGTTATTAAACGGTATATTAAATGGTATAATCCAAATATTAATAAAAAAAGTCCAGTCAATAATGAATTATATCAATTAATCACCAAAATGGGAATGGAAGGATTAAATAATTTATTTAAAACATACAGTACATCAGATTCAAATACAGTAATCCATGTAATACAAATGTATAAAAATTTATTAGAATTTAATAATGATAAGATTTTATCAGAAGAATATTTAGATCTTGACAAGAATAAAATAAATATAGATGAAGTATTTGAAAATATTACTTATATTTATGATAATCATACATTAAATATTATTCATAATACATTATTATTATTACAGACAGAAAATGATATTATTAATAAATCAAATATAATAGATGGATTAAATTTAATTTTAAATAAAAATAATAATCAAATAAGAGAATGGGTTAAATTGAATTTAACATTATGAATAATATTATATTAATTATATTTAAAGATAAGTATTTAACATTTAGATAAATATGAATGACTGGGATAAATTTATTAAAGAAGGTGATATTATATATAATTATTTATTAAATCATTTTGATCAAATGTTTAACAGTGATTTGACAATTAAACATTTTGATATGACATATATGTCATATTCTATGGGTAAATATTATGAAGAAGTATATGACAAATATGGTAAGCAGATACATGATGCAATTTTGCCATGGATTCATGAAGAATATAGAAGTGGTAGACTTTTAAATAAGATAGATTGGAAACCATTTCGCGATCAATTATCATTTACCCAAATGTATTATGGTTATCGTAAATTATTTTTATTTGAAAAGTATTATTTACAATTAGCGATCGTAAATGGATTATATGATAGTCCTGATGAGTTATCATTAAAATCATGTATCTGTTTTGAAGTAGCACTTTACGGATGGAAAAATAATGAAATACATACATTACAACCTCTAAATGATGTTATTATATCAGATAATATGAGAATACCAGAACAACATTGGGAAAGGAAATAACATATATAATAGAATGGCACAAAAATGTCCAAATTCAAAGAAAGATATTATTAATTCACATATTTTACTAGGAGATGTTTTAGATAGATACTCTATTAATCGATTGGTATTTTTATTTAAAAGTGGTATTATTACAAATTATATTAATGAAGAACGCAATGCTCATCAATTAAATAATAATAATATACATATTTTTAGTGAAGTATACGGTATAAATGATAGAAATACTTCATTATTTCTTATAATAAAAAAACAAAATGAAGATTTTATTCATCTTACGATACATTTAGCTCCTGAATGGTTATCATCTGGTCTAAAAGATAAAGGCGTTATCCATATTGTTAAAGATATTTATAATAAATCTATACATCGTAAAAACAATATTTAATATGTGCGATATATTATATAGAACATCCTATTAACAAGCCTAAATCATTATCATTTACAATAGGATATGGCCATCCTACACCTGTATATCCAACGGCAAAACAAGAATATATAGATGATATTGCTAAATATGATATTGAAATAAAAAAAGAAATGGATGTTATCACATGTGTATTAAACAAATTATTTGATGAAGATAATATTCATTACTATATTGGTGACTATCATAAGAAATATCCTATTACAAATAATAATCAAAAAAATACACAACAACCATTTGAAATTAATAATAAAATAAATTCTGTTCTTAATAATATTGATACGCGAATACAATATATTAAACGGAAAAATTTAGGAGTTCCTATGTTTCAAGAATATTCAAATAAATCAATTCTACGAATATTATATAGTAAAGCACATAATAAAAAGAGAAAGAAAACACACAAAAAAATTAAACCGTATTATGATTAAATTATCTATTTATATTTTAATAGATAAATAAAAATAATAATCAAATAAGAGAATGGGTTAAATTGAATCTAACATTATGAATAATATTTTGTAATTTTATTAATATGATATTTATATGGTTCATATGTTTTAAGATAATCTTGTATTAATTTATTTACTTCATATGGTTTCATAATTCGTATATTATAATATGTATATGGTGTATCAAATATAATAATATTAACATAATTATTACCTAAAAATGATGGTTTAGGAGGACTTAAGAGGGGATTATAAAAACGATTACAATAAAATTGGTAGGTAACATCGTCTCTGCCAGGATATGTTATAATTTTTAATTGATATTTATCAAAATAATCTAATTGTAATCTACAGGTATTTGAACAAATTAACAAAAATTGTATTCGATCTTTAAATGATAAAAATTGTTTAATTATTTCTAATACATCTGTGTATATATTATTAATATTATTCATTTATTATTAATAATATATATATTTTATTTTATGTAGTTTACAGTAAATTATTTTCTATATGTTTTACGGTAATTATTTGACTTACGTTTTTTAATAGTTTTATTCTTTTTAGAACGTCTTTTACCTCCAAATTTAACAGGTAGTCCCTTATCAGTACCATCAAAATTTTTACGAGTCATAATTTCATCAATTTTAACAGGTGTAAATGTTCCTGCATTAGATGCTACTGAACCTCCGCCTGTTTTAATACAAGCTTGATTAAAAGCACGAGCATCATATGGGGTTTGTATAGTTAAACCTGGTACTGGACTAGGAGCACGGAAAGTCATAAAATCATTAGTATAGCCAGCAGTAGGAGCATAATATCTCATAGAATCAGCTTGACCAACTTGAACTGTAGGAAAATTTGCAGATGAAGCAGTTAATCCAGAATCTGCTGGGATTGATGCACCACCACGAGAAACATAAGGAGGTACTGCTGGAGCAGTAGTCATTCGTTGAATATCATTGGGATTTAAGTTTAGAGGATTATATGTACCAGCTTCACATGGAATACGACCAAAAGGTGCAGGAGATACACCAACACCATTAGATGGATTTAAAGGTCCCATTTCTGGAAAGAATCCATATCTACCACCTTTTTGTGACATTTTAGCATCAGTAGTTGGAACACCAGGCATACTCATTGTAACAGGATGGGCAACTGTACCACCTACACCAGTGGTGTCTGGGAAGTAATCAGGTTTAGGAGTAACAGAACCGCTAACTGGAGGTAGATTTGGATTTGTAACGGGATAATCATTATTAGAACCGCCACGTGATTTACGATTTTTATTACGTCGTTTACCACCACTTAGACCGGGTAACCCCTTAGCGGTGTAATCAGCAATATATCCAGGACGAATAGATGCTGGATTTCCGGTACAATCCTTACCAATTCCAGTGTATGGATTATGAATTAAATTGCCAGGATTTACAAAATTAGGACCATCACCCCATCCTCCTCCATTTGATTTACGTTTGCTTAGCTTGAGTTTTCTGTTTTTTAATGTGCGTTTAACCATTCTATTATATACTTGTAGTAATTTTAAAATTTGTAAAAGTATATAATTATATAATATTAATTTGCTTTGTTAAAAAAAGATAATGTTGTAATTGGTGTTTCTTCAGGCATAATGCGTACAATCTGATATTTATCAAATGATTCATTCCATTTTACCTCAACGGGTATACCATTATTTTTTTGGTTAAAAATATTACGCAATTGTAATGATAATTCAAGAGTAGCTATTGATGCTATACCAATAGTATTACCCTCTTGAGATAAGAGTGAATATGTATCAGGTAAGATTACTTTAGTATATGGAGTACAATATGCACATAAAATATTTGGAATATCAATATTTCTTTTTAATTTAGGTGGAATATAGTTAATAGTTGTAGTAGATGTTACCGTATCTTTCCAAAACCAACGTGGCTGTCTTGAATGGTCGGGTTGAATAATCCAATAAATAGAAGAATCATAATGTAAATGCCATGATTCCAATGAAATTGGTTTAACAATTTTAGGAGTAAATGCTAATAATGGCTGATGAGAAGGAAGTAAATTCCAAAATTCACGTAATTTTTCCCAACGTTGTGAGAATAAATATTCCGACCATAAATCTTTACCTTCATAAACAATTAGGTCTTCAATTTGAAGTAATGATTCACCAGTAAGAATATTAGCAAGACAAATAATTGGTCCATTTTGACAAAAATTTGGTGGAAGTGACCAACGAAGAGTTAATCCTTCTTGACGTTCTGGATACCAAATACAAGGAGTAAACCCATCTAAAAAGATAAGATATCCGACTGGACGTTTATCAAATTTAGGCCATAACCATACTGTACCTGAATTAAACATAGTTTTAGCACGGTGATAAGGCATATGAATTTCAACACGATTTCCAAGAAATGGGTAAATTTTATAAAGAGATTCAATAGCCGAGATATGTTCATTATCTAGGCGACGGAATCTTGGTACTTTTTGTTTTTCAAAATGAATTTCACTACTATGAATTGATTTATTCATTATATTATTTCTATAATATTTATGAGACAAATCTTTAAGTTATATTATACATTTAACGTTTTATTAATAACAAACATAATATCGTCATATCTACCTTTTACATTACGTCTATCAAATACTTGAATATATTTTTTTAACCCAGGTGAAGTAATTTCTGATAAAACATCAATCCATTCAATCTTTTGAACATCTTCAATAACAAGAATACCATCATCCTTCATAATTGTTGAATATAACTTAATAAATGTAATCATTGATTCTAAAGTATGAGGGCCATCATCAATTACAATATCATATTTATGTTTTTTACTAAAAAACGTATTATTAAAAAAATTTGTATTATATGCATCGTTTGATGTATGAAGATAGACACGAGGTTCATTAATTAAAATTTTATTAACATTTTCAATTGAAATAATATCTACTGCATGAATTTCTGCATTAGTAAAAAAATTATTCCACATACGAATACTACCACCGTTTGGTTGGTATGGTCCAATACCAATTTCTAAAACATGCGTCGCTGTATCCTTTTTAGAAGAAAATAAATTTTCATATACTTCTAAATATGAATGAATTGTATTTTTATCAGTTAAACCATCATCACAATGTTGTTTAAGCATTATATAACATATATATGTATATTCTTTTAAACTATTTACATATTATAATTACGAATATTATGATGTGCGGGTAGTTTTCCTAAAATGAACTGTTGTATATCCGAATAATTTAAAATAATATGATTATTAAACGAATGTTTCCAAATATTATATGTTAATGATAATTGATCGCGATATGATTTATCAATCATAAATAAAAATACTTTATTAAAAAAATCCTTTACAGTTTTATTATTATTATAAATAATAAAATTAGTTTCAATTAAACCATAATGATATGGCATTTTTTCAGATAAAAAAATATCTCTATTTTTATTTACATTTATAGAATTATCTTTATTTAATTGAATTACTGTATTACATTCTTCATATATACAAGAACGAAATGGATGTTTTTTAAAAATTATATCAATATGTGAATATTTAGATAACAATTTATTAAATTCAGATATTTTTTGTATATTAAATTCTAAATATGGATCCATCCAAATTAATGTATCATAATCATTTAATAAAGGATGACCATTCCATTTAATATTTCTAGCATTTAAAATATTACAAGTATATGTTTTATCTATATTTATAATATTCCAGGATGTATAAAAAAAAGACGGGTTAATATTTGTAAATAAAAAATAATCCCAACCATCAATCTTTTCAAATTGTTTTGGATTATCAATTGGTAAATAATTTCCAAATATAGCTGTATAAAAAGCTTTTTTATTTTTATTCATTATATATTATATTTTTTATTTTATAATATATTATAACATGTATATTAAAATGCTGAAAAATTTGTATCATTAAATGTATCATTAGCAAATATACCAGGCATAAATTCACCACCACCTTGTATAAATTCAGGTTGAAATGTTTGAGAATTATCGGATGAAATTTGTGTATTATTATTTGCAATACCTGATTGTGTTGCAATAGATGTATTTTCATTTAAAGGGGGAGGACGAAATGAACGTTCGGGATGTCTTAAATTTTCAGGAATATCAGAGCTTTCTTGTGATTCTAAATATGGATCTTTAGCTACAGGCTCATTATAATATACAATTTCATTATTGTGGGCCATTTGGTTTGGTGGATTTGGACCGGAGGGAGTAATAGTCCTTTCTGGATAAATAGGAGCTTGGCGAAGTTCAATAGAAGCAGGAGCTGGAACCTCAAATTTTTCAGAAGTTATATCGGAGTTATCAAAAATTTTATCCTTAATTAAAAAATAAACCAAAAATCCCAATACCAGAACACCTAAAATAGACAAAGTAGAATTCATTCTATTTTTCAGATGTTGAAAAACATATTATAATTTAATCATCATATTTCTCTTCAAATTAATTTAATAAATAAAAGTAGTATATTATAGTAATATAAAATATAAAATAAAAAAATAATATATTTATATTAAGTATTATATAAATTTAAATTAATTTAGATATATAATTTAATATAAAAATTGACGATATATTCGATTATATTTAAAAATAAAAAGTATTTAAGCAATTATATTTATACTACTATTTAGCTAGAATGCCTGTTTTAAACACAGTCTTACTTTCAACAAAAGGAGAAGTTCGTAAAGCGAATATTCAATTATCATCAGAAGGAAGTGTTACAATTGATATTTTACAAAAATATTTTAAGAAGAAGGATGAACCTGAACAAATTTGTAAATATGAAATTGATAATAAAAAAATATTTATATTTGGATATAAAAAAGGCAAGAAAGGGACTGAAAATAAAACCAAATTGCCACATCCAAATTCTGATGTAACAATGTTTGGAGATGCTATTATTTTAGTAGCAATTAGTAATACATGGAGTAATCCAATTCCATACACAAGTGAACAGTGGGCAAAATTATATAATAATGATAAAAAAGAAGAAAAAGAAGAAGAGGATGATGAAGATGATGAAGACTTAGAAGAAGAAGAGGAAGAAGAGGTAGAAGTAATATCGGATGATGACAAATCTGTAAAGGATGATTTTGATGATAGTGAATTAGAAGATGATACACTTATTGAAAAGGATGAAGATGAAGAAATTGAAGAAATACCTGTAATAGTTAAAAGAAAGAAAACAACATCTTATAATAAAGTAGATACTAATATATTAAAAGAGGATATTCCAATCACGTCCGAACCTGAATCAAATAAATTAAGAATTTTATGTTTGAATTCATTATCATTTCTTGATAATAACTTTAGTAAAGAAGAAATTAGGTCATTAGAACAGAATATATTTGAAGCAACGTATAAGCATGCTCTAAATCAGTATATCCCACGAAATTGGAAATCTTCGCAATTTTGTGAAGTATATCGTCAAATTGTAAAATCAGTATTAAGTAATATTCATCCAAAAAGTCCAGTAAATAATCCACGTTTATTGAAACGTATTTTGGATGGTGAATTTAAACTATCATCATTGCCTCATATGACATCTTATGAAATGTTTCCAGAAAACTGGTTTGATTTAAAAGATAAATTACTTCAAAGAGAACAAAAAATTTTAGAAGGTAATAAAAGTCGTGCAACAGATCAATTTAAATGTCGTCGTTGTCAAAAAAGAGAATGTACTTATTATGAACTTCAAACGCGTTCAGCAGATGAACCAATGACAATCTTTATCACTTGTTTGAATTGCGGTAAGGAATGGCGTCAGGGTGGTTAATTGTATCTTCTAAATTCGTTTCATCAATAATATAATTAAAGAAATCATATTCTAATTTTTCTTTACAATAATATTTGTATTTAGAATATTCAGGAAAAGAATCTTCTAAAATAGAGAATTTATAGATGTCCTTACTAGGCATATGATTTATCCCATGTTGTAATAAATACTCATATTCTTTTTTGAGAAAGAATTTGAGTAATTGTGAACGATACCATTCACCATTAAGAATATTGTAACCAGGAATATAAATATCAAAATCAACTATATTTCTATTTATATTTTTATTAATAATATAGTTTGTAATAAGATTATGATCTTTTCTTCCTAATCCTGCTTCTAACATTGTATCATAAAATACATAATCTTTCATTGGGAATACCCAGCTAATATTATTTGAAAAACGTTTATGAATATTATAATCTCCAGGATGGGCTGATAAATAATTAATTAATTTTAAATTTGGGAAAAAGTTGGGTTTTAAGATATTAGAAACTCCTAATTTACTACAATTGATTAATGTAACAGCATTTACTCTAGGAAATACAATATTATTAGGAATACATTCTGATTTTAATTTATAAATACATAAATGTTTAGTATTTTCAATATATCTTAAAAATTCAAATGATAACATCATAATAACGTAATAAGTACATATTTTAAATTCTTTAGATTATGTATTTATAAAATATATTATAAATATTTTAATTGAATATTAAAATATTTTTGAATAAGAGATTGTTGTTTTTCATTAGGAACAATACGTTTAGATTCAACATCTTTAAAAAAGTTACGTGGAAAATTGCATAATTGATCCGCCTTATCTTGAGTTAAATTCATTTCGATCCTTTTACGAATAAGAGATTGTAATGATTCAGGTTGAATATATTTTTTTGGAAGTTCTACACCATCCATTACATCTAATTTTAGTAATCTTGCATTTTCATTAATTTTTTTATTTTTTAATTCAATGGAATTATTTTTATTTGTTATATGATTACCATTTGAAGAACGCTTTTTTATAATTACTGTAGTCCAATCTTGATGTTCCATTATAATAATGTTATAATACAACTTTAAATTCTAAATATAAGTAGAAAATACAGTATGCTTACATCAGTATCTAAACAACTTAGTAATATACCTGTTTCATTTTCACTATTACATGAAAAAAATTATAATAATAAAGTTGTATTATTTTATAAAAAAAATAATAATGATAAACGAAGGTCTTTTAGTGAAACTCATACTAAGAATAAATTGTTAGATACTAAATTCCAATTAATACAGGTTTAAAGAATTAAAAGGTCAGATAGTCTCCAGTACTCAAATGTACCATTTGGAAGTGGTCTTTTAATAATAAAAGGTAATCTTTTTTGTTCTAGTTCTAATCTAGCAATATCACGAACGTCTGTAATATGTTTTGGTACGGAAATAAAGGGTACAGAACCCTTACTAATTTGATTGGCACGAAGACCAATAATTTTTGTTTTTTCAAAGTTTGTTAAGAAGGGGTAAGTCCGGTGATTACTATCTGTTTTTAGTCCTCCAGGTGGTAAATATTGTATATCTATTTTTGGAATAACTTCTTCTATATAGTCTAAATTACATTCAGGGTGTTGTTGATATAAACGTTTTAATTCAGGTTTGTTATCGGAAGTTTTCTCTTCTTCATATTCTTCACTATATTCCTCATCCCATTTGTTCTCTTCATAATCTCCTCCTGATTCAATAATATCGTCTGCGTCCATTTCTAACTTTATAAATATTTAATTATTTTAAATCATCAAATTTTATTTTTATTTTTATTTAAATTTATTTTTTTATTTCATTAACTACAATTTAATCAACATAAAGATAAACAATAATATAATAATATATACATGTCAGAATTAATCCAAAATGAAGTTTCAATATATGAATCATTTGATGATATGAAGTTAAATGATGATTTAGTAAGAGGTATTTATACCTATGGTTTTGAAAGACCCTCTAAAATTCAACAACTGGCTATCGTACCAATGAGTAAGCATACTGATATTTTAGCCCAATCACAATCAGGTACAGGTAAGACGGGTGCCTTTACGATTGGTTCATTAAGTGTAATTGATACTAAAATATTATCACCACAAATTATTATTATTTGTCCTACGCGTGAATTATCTCAACAAATTGAAAAAGTTGCTAAAGAATTAGGATTTTATATGAATTTAAAAGTACTATCCGCAACAGGTGGTCATAATAGACGTAGCGATAAACTAACATTAAAAAATGGAGTACACTTTGTAGTTGGAACACCAGGAAGAATTTATGATTTAATTAAATCAGGTGATATTAATTTAGAATATATGAAATATGTAATTTTAGATGAAGCAGATCAAATGTTAGAAAAATTATTTTCAGAACAAATTAAAGCAATTTTTCAACAAAAATTCCCTAAAAGTACATGTCTTGCATTATTTAGCGCTACTATGCCAGATAATGTTCTTGAAATTGCTGAACGATATTTACATAATCCTGTAAGAATTCTATTACCTCCAGATGAAGTTACTCTTGATGGTATTAAACAATTTTATGTTAGCCTTGAACATGAATCATGGAAATTAGAGGTATTGTTAGATTTATATCAACAAATTACTGTAAATCAAGCATTGATTTACGTTAATAAACGTCAAAAAGCAGAATGGCTTTCAAAACAATTATCTTCTAATGGTTTTACATTAGAATATATACATGGTGATATGGATGTAAATGAACGTAAACAACGTATGGATGATTTTCGTTCTGGAAAAGTAAGAGTACTAATTAGTACAGACTTATTAGCACGTGGAATTGATGTTCAACAGGTATCTTTAGTCATTAATTATGAAATGCCTATTCAACGTGAGAATTATGTTCATCGTATTGGACGTTCAGGACGATATGGAAAAAAAGGTACAGCAATTAATTTACTTTATGGGAATGAAATTGATATGATTAAAGATATTGAAACACATTATTCTACTAAAATCAATGAACTTCCTGATGATTTATCTGTATTAAATTTATCTTAATATAAATAAAATTAAAATAAAAATTATAAATCATTTAAAATAATGTTTTATAATTTTGGACTTAAGTATTTTTAACATTTATTTATATATAATGAGCGAACAAACAAATGAATATTCTCCTGAATTGAAAGGAATTGTTGGAATACAAAATATGGGAAATACCTGTTATTGTAATTCAACACTACAATTAATTAGGACATGTCCAGAATGGAATTATTATTGTTTAGTTACAGATTTTAATCTAATAAATAAATCAGATTCGGATCCAAATAAAATGATGTTATTAGCATATCAAGATATCTTAAAGTCATTTTGGTCAGCATATAGACCAGCATATATTCGTCCATTAGGATTCATTTCAGAAGTTCGTAAAACAGTACAGGGAACACCTTATGAAATGTTTGGAGGTTCATTGCCAAATGATAGTCATGAATTTTTAGTATATCTTCTCGATCATTTCCATGAAGCACTTAATATTCAGTCTGAATATAAAGAAAAGGAAATTACAGAAGATTTATCTTCTATTGATAAAATGAGAATTATGGCAGAAAATGGTTGGAATCGTTTTGTTTCTAAAAATAATAGTGAAATCGTTAAATTATTTTTTGGAATGATTAGAAAATCAATTACATGTACACATTGTGATAATACAACTTACCGTTGGGAAGTATTTAATTCTTTAAAAATTCCATGCGAGGGGATAACATTTGAAGATTGGATTAAAAATGAAGTAAATGAAGAATCAATTATTGATTCATATAAATGTGATTCGTGTAAAGAGAAGCATAGTGCTAAAATTAAATCACATTTATGGAAATTACCAAAATGTTTATTTATTACATTGAGAAGATTTAATTATAATGGTCATAAAAATATGACACCTTGTCCATATAATGGAAGTCCATTATCATTTTCTAAATTTTTTGCTGAAGAATCAGAATATAATAATACAAATAATGTATATGAATTAATTGGTATATCGGATCATCATGGAACACATATTGGTGGACATTATACTACACAATTCAAACATCCAATTTCTGGAAATTGGTGGTTATTTGATGATCAAAATACACATCAATTAGCACATCCAAATTTTTCATCTTCAAATTACATTTTGGTCTTTAGAGGAAAAAGTGAATTATAATTTAATAAATACTGGCAGATGAATCCGCTAAATTTTTAACTTTGTAGTTTTTGTCTATTTTATCTTCAAATCCCTCAGGTTCAGATTTATTTATAAAAACAGTATTAACACGACTCATAAATCCCGAATTATCACATACTCTATAATGTACATGTGGGTTTAATTTACCTTTAAATGGTACTGAATAGGATTGTGGTTCTCTAACTTTTAGTACAGCAACTCCTTCGCCATTTGATGTAGCAACACCTGCATTTTCATATTTTAAATATGCCTCTTTCCAGGAATTAATATTCTTAAGATTTTCATTAGCTGGTTCGGCTGCCCAATATAATACTTTAGAGTTGGGAGATATTACTATTTTAATCTCTTTTGTAGCACCCGGAGGTTCACGATTCTCTAAAACAGAACAAGGTGCAATTGTTTGACCTAAAAATGGCAAATATGTATCTCTATCAAACATAATTCCAATTGCAGATAAACCAACAATTATATATATTAAATTCTCAATCATACTTTTTCCAAAAAGATATGATACGAGGTTAAAATCAAAAATTCCAATTAATAGCCAATTTAATGCTCCTATGATAACAAATATCATAGCAATTTTAAATAATAACTTTTTAAAGTATCTTCCTTCAAATATGCTGTTATATTTTTCTAAGTTGTACATCCTATAATATTTTTTATATATTTTTTTAATGAGCGTGTAGTAGCCAATTGATATTAGATTATCAAAAATAGAATAGTTACAATGCTAGATACGGTTGAAAATGCGATAACAGATTTCTTTGTTAAAATTATAAAATCTTTTTTATTTTTTTTAAATGGTAATCAACAATCATTTTTTGTTTCCATTTTACATTATGTAATTTTCTTTATTGGTTTTTATTATTTCTTTTTTATTTCTAAACCAGGTGATACATTCCGTATTTTCTTTTTTATTTTTGTATTATTTGGAGCATTATCTTATTATATTTTTAATAAGTGTTTATTTACATCTATTGAAATAAAATTATCTGATAAGAAAAATGCTATTCAAAATTTAATGTCATTTTATTTCGGTCAAGAAATTGAAGGTAATAAATATTCAAAACGATTTTTGGGATTCAGTGCGATTGTTTTAGGAATGATTTTAATTTATGACTATTACGGTAATAAAAATATTATAAATACACAGATATGTCAAACCATTTAAAAGATACAAAATTGTTAGATATTGTTAAAGTATGTAAAGAAGATGAAAAAACACAACAGTGTTTAGACCAATTCTTAGAAGATGATAATTGGATAAGAATTACAATTAAAGGTGATGGAAATTGTTTTTTTAGAACACTTGCTAAACACTTTGAATTTAAAGGTTTTGATAATTCTCAAATGACAAATCATGTAGAACTACGAAATAACATTACATCACATTTAGAAAAAGAAATTGAGGATGATTTACATGTTACAGACCCATTTAATATTAAAATTATTAATAAATTTCCACTTGGAATTGATTTTTATTCAGTGTACAATAATTCCTTAACAAATGAAGAACGTGATAATTTATTACAATCATTGCTTAAAAAGGCAAAAACTAAAGTAAATTCAATTATTAAAGATTTAAAAAATCCAGGTGTATGGAATGTTGATTCATTTGATTATATTCCTGAATATACAGCACAAGTATTAGGTGTAAGACTCAATATTTATGATGTTAAAGCACCTGTTAAACAAACTAAGATATTACGTAAAAGAGAACAAAATGGCACAGAAATTTATAATACATTACCATCTCAACCACCTAAAATTATGAAATATACATTTGTTCCAGAAGATGAGTATAAAAGTGCTGTAGATATGTTACGAGTTGGAGATGGTCATTATGAATTATTATATCCAAAAAATAAAGAATACAAAGTTATTTATGTTACATCTGATGAGAAAAAACCACGCGGATTCAATGGATTTTGGAAGGAAGCTAGACTTGTAGCAGTTAACAGTAATATTAATTTTAATAAAAATAATAGAATAAATAATGGATTAAGTACAAAAGCATCTAAAAAAACAATTAGGCGAAAAACAGTTAAGAAAAATAACAATAATCTACAGAAAACTTTACAGTTAAGTTTATTAAATCAAGAAGCAAAATTAAAAGAACAAAATAATATTAATAAAAATCTTGCAATGGCACTTAAATTAAGTACTATAAAAGAAAATAAAGAAGAACAGGACGATAAAAAAGATAATAAAAAAGAAAATATTTACAATATGAGTAAAACCAGAAGAGTAACACGTTCAATGGCAAGACACAAATTACCAGAAAATCAATTAGAACGTGCTAAAAATATACTAAAAGAAGCAGTTAATATAGTAAAGAAAAAAAGAACAATTAAAAAGAAAAAAGAAAATAAAACAACGGAAAATAAATCATTAGAAATACAAAAAATTCTTGAAAATAATACATTGTCATATGAAAATAAACAAAAAATGATAAATAAATTAATATAAATTATGTATACATATACATAGGTGGAGCATTATTATTTTCCTTCTTTTTAAGAAATAATTTAATATGATCTTTTTTAACAATAAATGGTAATGTAAAATCTTTAATATGAAATGGTAAATCAGGTGAATTATACATACGAAGCATATTAATTTTTTGTGTGATTTGTTCAATACAGCGTTTTAATTCACGAACACCTTCCTCCTCTTTAGCATATTCTTGAATAATCATTGTAATAATTTCTTTAGAAATTCCAATTTTCTCATTTAAATTAACCTCGTTTAATGCTTCAGGTAGCAAATATTTTTCAGCAATTATTGTTTTTTGTTTTAATTCATAACCTTTTAAATCCACAACTACCATTCTATCTAATAATACTCTATCAATTTTACTAATATCATTCGCACTAAATACAAACATTACTTTACTTAAATCAATTGGAATACCTGCTAAATATTTATCTTCAAAATGTCCATTCTGAACTGGATCTGTTAAATGAATAAGAAGATTCATAATCTCTTCGCCCTTTGGTGTTTGTGAAATTTTATCAACTTCATCAAACATTAGTACTGTACTCATTGATTTTGAGGCAATAAGAGAATTTACAATCTTACCACAATGTGATGATTCATATACTAATTGATGTCCTGTATAAGTGCTTGCATCTGAATCACCACCTAATGAAATAAATTGAAAAGGCCATCCAAGAGCTTTCGCAATACCATTCTTAATTAGTGATGTTTTACCAATACCAGGTGCTCCATGTAATAATAAACATAAACCACGACTATGTTGATTAGCTATTTTTGTACTAATAAATTGTAAAATTTGTAATTTAGAATCTTCTTGACCATATACAGCACTGTCTAAACATGATTTTGCTTCTTTCATAAATTCTGAACACTTTTCTGAACCATCTTCCAGACGAACAGGTACATCTTTATATGTACCAAATGGGATGCTAACAACCTTATCTAACCATGAACGTAATTTATAATATTCATTACTTGATGTTTCTAAACTTTGAAGACTATTATATTTTGATAATATCATTGATTTTACTTCAGGTTGAACTTTTAATGTTAAAATTTTTAACATTAGATTAATCCCATAATCATTTTCAGGTGGACGGTTTTCTAATGCTGTAATTAACTCTTTTTGTTTTTCATCATTTAATTCCTTAAATTGTTTTATCTGAATATCCATTGGATTTTCTTCAGTAGGAGCTGTAATTAACTTAACAAATTTCTTTACAATTTCAGGTTCTTTATTTAATTTATATTTACTTGTATTATTTTTATTAGCCCCTGTAAGAGTTAATAAAATACCACCAATATTATTTTTATTTTCTTCATATTCATCATCATCATCTTCATAGTCATCGTCATCTTCCTCTTCCTCTTCATCTTCATCTTCTTCCTCTTCCTCTTCCTCTTCCTCATCTTCCTCTTCATCATCATATTCATCTTCATCATCTTCTTCATCGTCATCTTCATCTTCATCTTCATCTTCATCTTCATCTTCATCTTCATCTTCATCTT
>VFQS010000235.1_pt1 | contig 72091 bp, 101 predicted proteins | sample 3512361 | NCBI WGS metagenome assembly VFQS01 (sample SAMN10412375, study PRJNA504923) | tailings metagenome | isolation source: Relicate 1 Philex TSF3 active mining | place: Philippines | reverse complement strand
TTAACTTTATTCACAGATGCTTATTAATGTGGAAAAAGTGTTGAAAAACTTATTTGTATATATCAAAAAAAATTTCTATATTTGCAAGATTATGAATTTTGTGGAGAAAAATAGGTATGAATCAACGTATTATTACAATAGTGAAAAATATTAGGCGAGATTGTCCCCTCGCCTATTTTTTTATATAGATGGTTATTAATTTTAAACAAAAACAAAAAAGTATGAAAAAAACAGTGTTTATGATGATGTTGTTTTTGATGAGTTCCTTAATGGGATTTTCTCAAATTACAACTTCAACGATTTCTGGTGTTGTTAAAGACCAGAAGGGATTACCAATTCCAGGCACAACGATTCACGCTAAGCACGAACCAACTGGTACGAATTATTATTCAGTTACCAATAAGAATGGTGCTTTCGTTATTCCTGCCGTAAGAGTTGGTGGCCCATTTACAATCCACGCTTCATTCGTTGGATACAAAAAAGGAGAACTTAGTGAAGTGAATACCTCATTAGGTTTGACAGAGAACGTAGAATTTGTATTAGTAGAAGAAGCAACTGAATTAAAAGAAGTTGTAGTGACAGCAGGAAAGTATGGTATTTTCTCCAAAGAAAAGACAGGAGCTGCTCAACAATTTGGTAGAAGAGAATTGACATCAGTTCCAATTACAGGAGCAAGAACAATCGATGGTATTACAAAATACAATCCATTCGGTAATGGTTCTTCTTTCGGAGCACAGGATTCTCGTTTGAACAACTTCACAATTGATGGTTCTCAGTTTAACAACAATTTTGGTTTAGGTTCATCTGCAGCAGCAGGTGGTAGAACCGGTGCATCTGCGATTTCTTTAGATGCGATAGACCAATTGCAGGTTAATATTGCTCCATTTGATATTCGCCAAAGTGGTTTCACAGGAGCGGGGATTAATGCGGTAACAAGAAGTGGTACAAATGAAATTGAAGGTTCAGTTTATCAAACTCAGAGAAACAATTCATCAACTTATGTTGGTGATAATGCTAGGGGGACAACAGTGACAGCAGCTAAGTTTGATGAGAAAGTACAAGGTTTCCGTTTAGGAGCTCCAATTATCAAAAACAAATTATTTATTTTTGGTAACTATGAGGGTATCGAAAGAACTGAGCCAGGGACAACATGGATTTCAGAAGGTTCTCCTTTAACAGGTACTCAAATCAGTAGGGTAAAGTATAGTGATATGCAAACTCTTTCTAACTTTATGAAAGAGAAATTTAATTATGTTACTGGGCCGTGGGAAGGTTATTCTAACACAAACTCATCTAAGAAGTTTTTGATTAGAACAGACTGGAACATTAACGATAAGAATAAATTAACCGCTCGTTATGTTCACCACAACTCATCTGCGGAAATCAATATCTCAAACTCTCAATCAGCAGGTGCTGGTAATAGAACAACTCAATTCAACGCAATGAGTTTCCAAAATAGTGGGTACATTATTCAGGATAACACTCGTTCAGCAGTATTGGAATTAAACTCTAATCTATCAAGCACTTTATTCAATAACTTAATCGTTTCTTACGATAAACAAATTGAAGATAGAGCTTATATGAGTGATTTGTTTCCAACTATTGATATTAGAAATGGTTCAGCAACTTACACATCAGTAGGTTTTGACCCATTCACTCCATCAAATAAGCTGAATTATTGGACATTTAATGTTACTAATAACTTAACAAAGTATTTTGAAAAGCATACATTAGTTGGTGGTTTTAATTTCCAAAAATATCAATCTAATAACTTATTCTACCCAGCTTCTAATGGTGTTTACATCTTTAATAGTTTGGCAGATTTTTACACAGCTGCTAACCAATCATTAGCAAATGGTGGTAGACCTTCTACATTTGCACCAGCTCGTTTCCAACTTCGTTATTCTGCTTTACCTAATGGAGTTGAACCGATGCAAGTGTTGAAAACAAATCGTTTAGATTTGTATTTGCAGGATGAATATGAAGCTACTAAAAACTTAAAATTAACTTTTGGTTTAAGAGCTAATATCATCGGCATAGAAAATACGGCTTTGGAAAATCCTGCAGTAACAGCAATGACATTTGCAAATGGTGAGAAGTTTAATACAGGTGTTCTACCTAAAACACAATTGTTGTTAGAACCTCGTTTCGGATTTAACTATGATGTAAAAGGTGAGAAGAAAACACAAATCAGAGGTGGTAGTGGTGTATTTACCGGTAGACCTCCTTATGTATTTATTTCAAATCAGATTGGGAACAACGGTGTGTTAACTGGATTTATAGATGTGAGTGGTGCTGCAGCAGCGAAATATGGTTTCACTGCTAATCCTAATCAATATTTTATCCCATCAACTCCAACACTTCCTTCTACATTTGATTTAGCATTTACAGATCCTAATTACAGATTCCCACAAGTTTGGAAAAATAACTTCGCTATTGACCAAAAATTACCATTCTTAGGATTGGTTGCAAGTGTGGAATTACTTTACAACAAAACTATCAACGCGGTGCATTACTACAATGCTAACTTAGATAAACCAGTTGGTAATTTAGGTGGTGCTGATAATAGATATTTATACGCAGGAACTGATGCTGGAGTAAGAATTAATGATAATGTATCTATGGGTGCAGTATTAACTAATACAGATGGAGCTTACAACAAATCAGCAACATTTAAATTAGAAAAACCAATCTCAAAAGGTCTTTGGGGATATGTAGCTTATACGACTGCAGATGCTAAAGATTTTATGGATGCAGGTTCTATTGCTAGTGGTAGTTGGCAATCAGCATTATCAGTTAATGGTAATAACACATTAGATTTAACAACTTCATCATTTTTAGTCAGAAATCGTATCGTAGGTTTATTGGGATATAGATTAGATTATGGTGATAAGAAGGGTGGAGCAACTACATTTACATTAGGATATGTTGGTTCTCAAAATAATCCATTCTCTTACATCGTAGCAGGTGACTTAAATGGTGATAGAGTATCTAACAATGATTTAGTATTTGTACCAAAAAGTGCATCCGATATTCGTTTTGCACCTTTGACAGTAGGTACTACAACTTATACTGAAGCTCAGCAGAGAGAAGCTTTTGATGCATTTATTAATCAAGATCCATATCTTTCAACTCGTAGAGGTCAATATGCAGAGAGAAATGCTTTGGCACTTCCTTTCTTACATAGATTTGACCTTTCAGTTACACAGGATGTATTTGTGAAGATTAAGGGAAAGAGAAATGCTTTCCAAATCAGAGCAGATATTCTTAACTTCGGTAACTTACTTAACAATGAATGGGGTGTTTCTCAAAGAGCAACCAACTCTCAATTGTTAAATTTTGTAAGTAGAGATGCGAGCGGTGTTCCAACTTATAGATTGGCTACACAAAGAGATGCTAGTGGCACTTATTTGATTAAGGATACATATCAATACAATTCATCAGTATTTGATGTGTGGACAGCTCAATTAGGTGTTCGTTACACTTTTGGTAGATAAGTAAATTGTAAAAAATAATAAAAGGAGGGTAAAAACCCTCCTTTTTTTTTACTTAAAATATTTACCCAATATTTATATAGGAAGTTAATCTTAGTTTTGTAAAATAGGTTATAATTAGGGTTTTTTTCAAAATTATAATTTATGATACAAAAAGTTTATAACGTAACAAATTATTTAGCAGATAGAGCATTGGCTGCTCTTCTCTACTTAGGATTAGTTTGGGTATGTTTAGCCCTTTCTTTTCAAGTTTTTATGGTTTATTTACAATTTAGTGGTAAAGTAGAAACTACTCAAAAAATTGTAAATTGGTTTACTTGGACTTTTGATGGTAGATATTCAAATAATCCACAAAATGTATTTTACGAAGGTGAAACTGATATTTGGGTAGAAGGTGTAACTAATCAGGTAAAAATAGGAAAATTAGCCGGAAACCGAAATTTAGAATTTGGTGTAAAAAATGTTTTAGAAGAATACCTTCAAGAAGCGGGATACGATTTGACACCAGAAGCAGAAACTAAATTAAAAGTTAATATTGTATATTTAGATGTTTTGACAACAAAAACAAACATTTCAGTATTTCACAAAGGTGAAGAAGAAGTAGTAGTAAGGTTGCAGGGCATTCTTTATAAGCAGGGTAAAAAAGTAAAGGAAGTAATTGTTGAAGAAAGTTCCTCAGAAATTTCGATGTCTACTTTAATAGTAGATGAAGGAGGTAAGTTTAACCAAACGTCCCTAAGTAACGCTTTAAAGAAGGGTTGTGAAAAGGTTGTGTTAAAACTTATTCCTAAAAAATAAAATGAAAAAAACTTTAAGTATTTTTTTCGGGATGCTTTTTGTATCCCTTTCTTCATTTGCTCAACTTACTATAAACCAATCGGTATCACCGGCGGGCCCATACAAAGTTGGAGACACGCTTACTGTAAACTATAATGTAGTTAGAGGTACAACCAAACCGAGATATGTTTGGTTAAGATACAACTATGATAATAAGGCATTAGTAATGGTGCCAAATTCAACTACATTTGGACAGGGTAATTCAACTCAGACCTTCTATACACATTGGGATAACTATAAATTTACCCCATCGGCAAACGTAGCAGATACACAATTATATGCACAATATCAAGCGACACCTTGGGGATATGCCGCTAATAGCGATTTTAATGTTGGACAATTGACAGTTCAAAGAACCGATGCATTTATTGATGGAGTATTAGCAACTCAGAAATATGTAATTAAAGATAAGAACACTTATAACGATATACACAAATTAAGTATTGCTTATGCAATTGATGATCAATCTACAAATATATCGCCAATTACAACTTCACCTGGTAAATTTTCATTAGCAAGTGTAACGGGTAACACTTCACAATTTAAAGTAAAAGTATTATTCCCACAAGGATATACGATTACCGACCATAACGTTCAATTGATGAGATTGAAAGCGGATGGTAGTGGTGATATTGATTGGTCACAACAACCAATTGCACAATTACCGATTGATGCAAGTGGAGAAGCAATCTTTACAACACAAGTTAAGGTGGGTGATAGTTTGGGCGTATTTGTTTCACCTGCTTCACAAAAGACATGGATGAATAACATAATTACTGTAACCGATGCTTATAAAGCATTTTTGGGACACTCTCAAACTGATATAGCAGGAACTGCTAACTACTTTACTTATCCTGTATTGGAAAAGAAAGTTGGTAATATTACATTGGCAGATAATGTATTTAACGAAAGTGATGCATATTTCTTATTTGCGCATGTAATGGGTATTAATGTAGATGATAAAGCAATAGTTCCTAAATCAACATCAACTTCTTGGAGATGGTATAGTGGTTTATTAAATCAGAGTTGGTTAGATGGTACAACAAAAAATAGAGTATATGTAACTTCACCACAACAGGTTGTAAATGCAGTATTTGCTTGGGGTGGTGATTTAGACTGGTCACATTCTTCTTCAACAACCGCAATTGCTAATAGTATTACAAATAATGTATTTACTAACTCTAAAAATGGTACAACTGAAAGCGGTATTAGAAGTATGAGTGTTGGTTCATTGGCGTATGAGCAAGTAATAAATGAAAAAGCAAGTTTAAGTGTTGTATCAAAATTGGAAAATGGTAAAGTAATCCTTACAACTACTTTAACAAAAGAAGGTTTAGCTGGATTGGAATTAATTCTGAATTATGATAACACAAAATTAAAATTAGATAATATTATATTTGACACCGGTAGTACTATAACAAACTTTTCTACTGATAATAATGGTAGATTAACATTCGGTTCTATTGACCAATTAAAGACTGCAAGAATTAAAGTTGGAACTCCTTACAGATTAATTTTCACTCCAACGCAACAATTGGCAAATACCGCAGGTTTATTCTACTTTGTATTAGCAGATGCTGTGACTGGTGCTGGTAATAAAGTAGAATTAACAATAGATTAATGAAATTTATATTTGTATTATTATTTTCTTTATTAACAATGGTTGGGTTCGGTCAGTCAGTAACGGCTCCCGAACCTAAATCATTTACTTTAAATACCGCTGAACAAGATGCTAGTGGTTTTTCATTAAGTGGATTTAACTCTACTGCCACACTTCTTTGTGCTATTGGTTTACCAACTGCACCATCTGGAACTACTTTTTATATTTCAACTACAACCGGATTAACTGCTGCAAGTGGATTTACATTAAGTGGTAATAAAACCCGTTTAGTGTTTACGGGTACAATGGCTAATATAAACAACGCATTAGCAACATTAAAAGTAAACACAACGGCAACCGCAGGAAATGTTCAAATATCGGTATCAGCAACTGTAAACCCTTCTGGATATTACTATAATCCAACAAACGGACACTTTTATAGACCAATATCATCGGCTGCAACATATTCAAATGCTAAACTACTTTCATCACAACAAACTTTCAAAGGTCAAACTGGTTATTTGGTGACACTAACATCATCCGATGAGGATAACTTTATTCAACAAAATGTACCGCAACAAAATATATGGTTTGCTTTGAGTGATGTTGCACAAGAAGGATATTGGAGAATAGATGCGGGGCCTGAAAATGGAACACTAATTAAAACTTCAAACGGACAAACTGCCGGAAACATACAAGGGCAATACAATAACTGGGCACCTGGTGAACCAAATAATTCAGGTGGAGAACATTATGCAGTTACTAAATGGGGAGGTGGTTCTCAATGGAACGATTTACCAAACCATTTTAGCTGTGCTTATGTAATTGAATTTGGAACTTGGACTAATCCTGATGACCAAACGTTTACAGAGTTTGTATCTAATAGTGTTATACATTCAAACGGAAACACATTAAGAGCACAATTCACATTCAACTTCGGAAGTAATGTAGACGAAACAAAATTTAAATCAAAGGTAATAACTTCTACTGATGATATTACATATAATACAAATAACTCTTTAATAGCTCTTAATGGTATTGGTAGAGTTGATTTAACTAATCAGATAGATACTTCAACGATATCGGGGGGTGGGTATAAAGCACTAACATCAGGCGGACAAGTTGAGTGGTGTGTAATATATGATTATGATGTATCAAATCAACGATACCGAATAGGAATTGATAGTAGAGAAGTTAATGGTATTTTGGCAACACCATCATCTATTACAAGTTTACAATTATTTGATTTGTGGAATGGGCCTGTAACATTTAGTAGTTATGACCCAAATGGCTGGACAGAGGTTTACGTTTATACACAAACACAATTTAATTTTTCAGGTTCATCTTTTGCATCAAAAATAAGACAAGGTAATGGATTTTATGGTGTAAGCGCAGAGTTTACATTTCAGGAAAATATGGTAAACAAATACCATAAGATTTCTATGGATATTCAACAAAGTGATTTACTTAACTTATTAGGAAGTGCGGTTACCGTTGGTGATGTTTATTTAGCATTTAAAGAATTTGCAGATAAAGGAATATTGGGAGATGAAAGTAAGTATTTTTCATCAGGAATTCAATTTCATAATGCAGATGTAAATGATGATGGGGTATTTGATGAAAGAGATTGTTATGCATTATTAACACATTTGCAAGGTACAACTTCATTGTGGCCTAATCCACCGGCATTGGGTGATATTATGAAGATTGTAAATTCATCTGCTTATGATAATATCACAAAGCAAAATTGGAACACATATACAGGAATTACTCGATATAGATATCCATTTACTTTTACAAATGGTACACTTAATTCTTATAGTTTAGACGTAACTTGGAAAGGAGATGTGAATTTATCCCACTCATCTCAACCAAATGGATTTGTAGCATCGGCAAATAGCGCAGTATCTGAAATTAAATCAATGGCAGTTTCATCTAATTCAGTAGGGGATGTGGAAGCAGATATAATGTTGGAGAAAGTTGGAGATAGTGTAGTAGCAACAATTAATCTAAATCCAAATGGAAATCAAATAGGAGCTACACAATTCGATGTATTTTTTGATAATTCGATACTAGATTTCACATCAGTACAATTCAGTAATTCTAATTCTACAAACTTTGGTAAAAATAATGGTACATTCATCAGTATAGGTAGTTTAAGTACCTCTGGTGGAACGATCTCGAATATAGGGTATAAAGTTACATTTAAACCAAAAACAACCGTTACAAACCTATTAGGATTGATTTCTGTAAAGAGTGTGGAAACTCTTAATACCTCACTTAATAAAATAATTGTAAAAGTGATATAATGAAAAATAAAATAATAATTTTGTGTTGTATGGTTTTTATGATTTCTTGCTACAAAGAAGAAATAAACCCAATGCCTCAACCTAAACCATTGGTGGATATCTTTACACAATCAGAATCATCGGTTTCAGATGGTGATGAGATTATGTTTAAATTGGATACTGAGGCTGAATACATTTTGAAATTAGTAGATAAACAAACAAATCAGGTAATAAGTAAAGAGAAGATAAAGGGTAAATTAGGGGAGAATAAAATAAGGATTTATACTAAATCACTACAAAGTAAATATTTATATTTGGTTTTGGAAAATGTTGATAAAAAAGAACTCAACAAAACAAACTTAACTTTAAATTAAAATGAAAAAATTAGCACTTTTATTGATTATTTCTTTGGGAATGACAGGTTGCTTTAAAGATGATATTGCTCCGATGCCAGTAGTTCCTACAAGTGAATTGCAAATAAATGGTGTATCTGGTATAAAATTACAATCTGCATTCGTAACTACTGAAGTGGCTATGAATGTAAAAATAGAAAATAAAGGAATTGTTACTATAAAAATATTTGATATTGCAAATAGAGTTATATCTAAAGAAACTGCTGAGGTTAATGCAGGTGATAATTTACTTAAAGTTTATACTACCGCTTTACCATCTTCCGCATATAGAATCGGATTATATGATTCAGCAGGAAAGTTATTGGGTATCACGGATTTTAACAAACTATAAATTTAAATAAAATGTCAGAAGAATTAGAAAACAATGATGGAACTTGGTCTGGATTAAAAAAGACCATTATCGGTGTAGTATCAACCGCAGTTATGGGATTGGGAACTTGGGGAATTACCCAAATTACAGGAGGTGATGAGCAACCTGCACCAGTTCAGCAAGCGGCACCCGTAATCAACATTCAAAACTCAAACACACAATCTCAATCGGCAGGTGGTGGAACAACTAAAATTATCGAAAGAGAAAAAGTTGTAGAAAAACCTGCAGCAGCACCTGTAAAGAAAAAAGAAGGTGATGAGTTTAAAGAAAAACCTGCTGAGTGGTAGGATATAAAATAGGTGTTACGCTTTTTTTCATGGCCTTTTTTATATGGGCTATGGTACACGCTGAAAAACAAAGAAGAAATGGCAGAAAATAATCAACCACCTAGTGGTTTTAGAGACTTATTAAACGCAATGATGAAACGTAGATGGTTCATCACTGCTATTGTATTGGGTGGCTTTATGGTCATCATTTTAGGCATATTCGGTGCTATCATCGGAAATACCGCAATTAGTGGAGAGTGGAAAGAACTTCTTCTATTGTTATTAGGTGCTTTCATCGGTTCTTATGGTAAAATCATTGACTATTGGTTTAGTGATACTGATAAGGATAAGATGTTAGTTCAGAAAATGGATGAAGAGGATGGTGTAACATTGGGTAGTGTTAATGATATTAAAGAGAGTAACAAACCCGTAACACCACTTATTCCAGATGCATTTGTACAAGCTGCAAATCATGCACATGAAATCAATCTAATAGAAGCTAACAAACCAAAAGAAGAATCAGTAGTAATACTACCTAAAACTGAAGAAAAACAAACCGCACAACCGAGAACTGGCGTTGAAGTTGATGAAGATGGTGATGGAACTATGGATGGTATTGACTTTGATGGTGATGGTAAAATTGATATGTATTTCGCACATAGACAATGTGAACACATTTGGGGAGATTCCGATAACGATGGTGATTTGGAATGTTTGAAATGTGGAAAGATAAAAGATGAAGATGCTGAGCAAGTAGGTTAATATAAAAATGGTTACTAATTGTTATATTAAACAATTAAATTAAATAAAAATGGGTTTTTTCAAAGAACTTTTCAAAGATAACAACGATATAAACGAAAAATCAGTTGTAGGTTTCTTATCATTTTCTATGATGGTAATTGCTTTATTCGTAGACCTTATCACCGGTTGGATGGGTAAAGAATTATTGATTAACGAATACATTTTCAATGGATTTTTAGTAATCACATTGGGTTCATTCGGTATCGCTTCGGTTGATAAATACATCAACAGAAAAGCGGAACACGATAAGAACAAATTAGATGCAGGAGCTGAAGAAGAATTAGGATAATTTAAACAATAAAGATATGTTATTAAAAAGAGGAGATAACAACGAGAACGTAAAACAATTACAAATAAAATTAGGTTTAGAACCTATTGGTAATTTCGGCCCTAAAACCGAAGAAGCTGTAAAGGCATTTCAAACAAAAAATGGTTTAACTGCTGACGGAATTGTGGGAGATGGTACTTGGGCAAAAATAATGGGAGAATCCGCACCAGCACCACAACCAGCAGCTCCAATAGCACCTGTTGGTGGTTTGAAGTTGGATAAACTTAAAGGTCATATTCCTGATGCAGTAATCGCAATGATTCCTGATACAGCGGCAAAGTTTGATATTAATTCACCATTAAGATTGGCACACTTCTTAGCACAATGCGGACATGAGAGTGGAGGATTTAGAGCAACACAAGAAAATCTAAACTATTCAGCAAAAGGTTTGATGGGTATCTTCAAAAAGTATTTCCCAACTGAAGCCCTTGCAAATGCTTATCAAAGAAATCCACAAAAGATTGCAAATAGAGTTTATGCAAATCGTATGGCAAATGGTGATGAAGCAAGTGGTGATGGCTACAAATTTAGAGGCAGAGGATATATTCAATTGACAGGAAAGGATAACTATACTCAATTTGGTAAGGCAATTGGAGAAAACATCACTTCTAATCCAGATGTGGTAAGTGGTAAATATGCATTATTATCCGCAGCATGGTTCTGGTCTAAAAATGGATTGAACAAATTGGCCGATGGTGGTGCAAGTGATGCAGTAGTAACATCTATTACTAAAAGAGTAAATGGTGGAACTATTGGATTGGCGGATAGAATTAAACACTTCAAAGAATATTATCATTTACTTTCTTAATTAATGGTTTACATATATCATCATATTAATTCGTGTGAAGAAGAAATAGGTGAGTTACAAAAAAATAAGTTAGAATCAGTTTTTAATTTTAAATTTATTTATAATAAAAATGTAATCCCACTTAATAAAAATGAGTGGGATACTTTTTTATTAATGTATAATAGTAAAGAATTATTAAAAAGCGATGATATAATTCTTTTTATTAAATCAAATTTAGATAAAAATTGGAAAGAAATATTAGAAACGGAAATAATTTCTAATTTTAATTTTTATCAAGAAAAAATAAAAGGTGAATTTAATACTGCGGGATGTTCATTTAGTTTACCGGAATATGATAAAAATTTTTATGGGGGAATTTGGTTAATAAGGGGTGATTATTTGAAATCTATTGAATTAGAAAAGTTTGAACAAAAGGAGGATATCACAGAAAGTAATTTTATACAAAGTGGAAAAAATTGGAATCCTTTTCACAATATAATGGTAAACTATACTAAGTATCCATTTTTATTATCACATAATTTAAAGCAATTTTCAAAAAAAGAAATCATATAGATTTGGTAATTTCTGAATAAATTCATATATTATATTAAAATAGTAATATGAATGTTATAATCACTAAGAAAGAAATTTACGATACACCTAATGATGCTGAATTAGGTAGATTAGTAAGAAACAAATTTTGGCAAGAGGAGAGAAACCAAAGAGGGCCTCAATTCGATGATGAACATTTTGGTTTAGTAATCGGAGAAGATGGATTAGTAAAAGGAATTATCAGACCTGATTCCGATGAGTATGAAAAATGTATAATGTGTGGGGAAACAGTACCTTATTTAAAATCTACACACATTGATTTGAGGAATGGATATATCGAAGGAGCAGGGCAATTATGTAAAGAATGCTATGAGAAAAGGAGTTGAAAAACTCCTTTTTTATATTTATACATATAATATAACTAAACTATGTATGAAAAAATTATTCGTATTCTTCGTTGGCTTTTTGTTAAGCAGTGCTGCGGTTGCTCAAACTGTGGGAAGCACAAAAACTGAACAATATAAAGCATCATTTGAAACTGCAATTGATATTGAAAGATTTTTAGATTATGATGGGCCTCAAATCCCAATTCAAATCTTAAAAGCAGGTATATCCGATGAGATGTATGAGATGTATCCTGAATTAAAAGAAAAGAGAGTGGGATTGGGTGTTGCTAATATTTCAATGGAATATTTGGAAAACCTTAATCGTTTTAAATTTACCGAAGATAAAACGGAAATTAAAAATAGAATGGTTGCTCAGTTCAAAGCATCAAACGCTGGTATTTCTGAAAACAAAATTGAAGGTAGAGGAAAAATTAACTTAGCAAAATACTTTGTAACAATTGAGTGTTATGATTATTCAGTATCCGAAGATGAAACTGTAAACCTTAAAGATGGTGTTAAAAACCTTATGGTAACTCGTATAGGTTTGCAGGTTAGATTTACCGATGCAGAAACAGGTGTAGTATTTGGAGCAAGTGGATTGGGAGAAGCAAAAACTACAAGAGAATTAACTCTGTTATCAGATGCAACTGTTGATGAAGTTAAATTCAATCAATCAACTATATCTATTGCTACTAAAAAGGCATTGGATATTGCTTGTGCTAGAATTTTGGATAGAATGATTAAAAAGGGAATCTTTACAAAATAAATGGTTTTAAAAAGATTTTCTTATAAAAATGGTTTAGATATAATAGCACCTTGCAAATGTGGAACAAGGTGGTTGGAAAGAAAAACTAATCCAATAAATATTATAGGTTATTTACATACCGATTTTATACAAAATATAAACGCTCAAACATACTGGGTATATAGAAATGGAAATGAACACTTGTTATCGGCTCTTAAAACCGAAATTAGGGGATCAATTGATGGAGCCATAAATGATACTCTGCAAGATATAATAAGTAATTTTCTAAAAGGAGGGTTTACATCTACACATTGGTCTGCTGATATGTACAAGCAAATGTATATTCATTGGAAAAAAGTGAAATTTAATTTAATTAATTTAAATAATTTATCAGATTTATTTGAAAATATAGATTACAATTATTCAGATTATAATTTAGGAGAATATACAAAATCTCCCAATACCAATGAATTTGTAATTAATGTTGTCGGAGAAACAAATATCAAAATTTTAAATAAAATGGTTTCCGATGACGAGGTATATTTATATTATATGTTGAATAATAACATAAACTTAATATGATTAGATTAAAAAATATATTAAACGAAGGCCCACAAAAAGTTGGTAATGTAAATGAAGCAAAGGTTAAGACACCAACTGAAATCGTTACATCGGTTTCTGCTTCTTCAATTCCAGGCCAATACATACCAAAAGCAGATGTTGGGTTAGGATTACACATGGGTGATAAATTGGGTAGAGGATTGACCCTAACTAACAAAGATTATTCATTAGAATATTTAGGTGGTAAGGTTGTTTTAAAATTAACACCTTATGGAAAAACAACAGTAAGAGTTAGAACCGAAAAGATTCCTGATTATGTAGACCAAATCAAAAAGGTTGCTGATGCCTATTTAACTGATTACGCTAAACAAATAAAGAAGTGATTAGATTAAAAGATATATTAAAAGAAGTAGCCGCAAGATACATAGAACCAAAAAGAGTTGAAGCATTCTCAAAGAAATACCCGAAGGTAGAAGATTTAATGCAGAAAATTCTAGATAAGGTTAAAGATGTAGATAGAGGATACCAAATATTTTTACACTACAAAGATGATAAAAGACAAGAACAATACTTTGGTGGTAAAAAAGACACAAAATCAAAATCTACTAATGTAAAAGGATTAGGAAGAACTGCTCTTAATAAGACAGGAAAATCACTTAATAGTAAAACCACTTACAAGTATGAGTGGAATGGAAAACTTGATTATCCTATATGGGGAGAAGTATTTCAGTATGTTTGGAATAAAAAATACGATGAAAGTAAATGATTAGATTAAAAGATATATTAAAAGAAGGGAATTCGGAAAGAGATGCTGCTATGGTAAGTGGTGTGGCTGATATTGTATCTAAAGTTAAAGATAAGGAAAACCGAAAAGATATTGCAAATCAAATGATGAATAAATTTGATTTGGAAGATGTTGAATTTAATAAAGATTCATTTCTTAAATTAAGTGGTATAAACGAAGGAGTATATAATCCTGCTAATATAAAAGCGTATTATGAGGCATTATGTAAAAACGAAAAAGTAACTCCGTTACCTTTAAAATTTGGTAGTGTTGCTAAGGGTGGAGCTGCATTAACATTCAATCCTAAAACGATGAAACCTCTTTATATTTCTTTTGATGTAAATAGAATGAGTGATCCTGAACAGGCAGTTATACACGAATTAACACATCAAATAAAATTAGAAACCGAAAAGGATGCTTATATTGGAAAAAGAGACCAAACAGCTAAATTTAAGAAATTAGAAAATCGTTTGTTTGAAAAATATGCATATTCAAAGTTTTCTAATATTCTATGGAAAGAAAATACGACAATGAATGAAAAGATGTCTGTTGCAGGTTCAGCGGCTAGAGAAATAATCTATACTATATTACCAAAGACAACTTTTGCTAAAGGGGATGATAATTCACAATTAGAGCATCGAAAGATGATTAATGATTTAGTAAAAACTCTTAACAATTTTTATAAAAAATACAATATTGATAAAACAATAGATTTATAATATCTTAATAATTTGATAATATAAAAGTAGGTATAAACAATTCATCGATTCATAATTATTGGGGAACTAACTTGATAATTTATGAATCGTTTCTTTTTATTATTGTTACTGCTACCAAACTTATTGTTTTCGCAGGTAACTATTAAAGGTGTAACAAAATCCAAATCGGAAACACTGTATTTCTCTCACATTTCTTTCAAAAATGAAAATGGTGATGTTTTTACTACACTATCTGGTACCGATGGAAAATACTCAATTGTATTAAAAGAAGGAAAATACCAAATTAAATCTTCATTTGTTGGATATAAAGAATACACAAATGAAATGGTATTTGATAAGGATGCTGAATTTGATATTATCTTTTCAGATAACGAAACACAACTTAATGAAGTAGTTGTAAGAAGTGTTGCTCAAAAAGTAACTGATGTGGCAGTAGTAAGAACAATCCGAAATAGTAATGTTGTTTCTGATGGATTATCTACCGAATTTATTAAGAAAACACCAGACAGAACTGTTGGTGATGCACTCAAAAGAGTTAGTGGTGTAACAATACAAAACGATAAGTTTGTATTAGTTAGAGGATTGGCAGATAGATACAATTCTGCACAATTAAATTCAGTATCGTTACCATCAACCGAACCTGATAGAAGAGCTTTTTCATTTGATATTATACCATCATCTTTGGTAGATAATATAATCATATCCAAATCAGCAGCTGCTAATTTGCCAGGTGATTGGGCAGGTGGATTGGTGCAAGTTTCAACAAAAGAAGTATCTGATAATTTTTTCAATATCTCATTGGGAAGTGGTTGGGGTTTAGTATCGACTTCGGAAAGTTTCAAGTTAGTTCAACCTACTGAATTCCCTTCCAACTTCCCATCAACTTATGGGTTTAGATTAGGAAGTTTATCTCAAAGAAGAAATTGGACATCGTTAATTGGACAACCTTATGAAACTCAGTTTAATTCTTTTCCAAACTTAAATGGTGGTTTATCATTTGGTTTTGTTAGAAACAAATGGAATGTATTATTTAGTTCAGTAGCAAGAAATTCATTTGGATTAAATTATATAGATAGATTAGATTACCAATCTTCTACTGAATTGGCATATAATTACAAAGATACACTTTATTCGCAAACACAATCTCTTAATGGTTTATTAAACATAACTTATTTGGGAGAAACCCGATATAGTTGGAAAACAATATATTCATTACAAAAAGAAAATTCATATTTGACACGATTCGGTGAAAACTTTGATAATGTTCAGGATGTAAGAAGTAATTCATCAAACAACATAAATAAAGCGGTAATCAATTCTCAAATAGATGGTAAGTTAAAAGAATTTGATTTTAATGTTGGATACAATTTGATGATAAGGAATCAACCAGATTATAGAGTTAATCCAATAACAAAATCATTAGGTATGAATGAACCATTTACAACTGCATGGAGAGATACTTATCGTTTTTGGAGTGAGATGATTGAAAATGGATTTAATGGTTCAATAAACAAAAAAATAGGTAACTTTAAAGTTGGAAGTGGGTACATTAAAAGATTAAGAGAATTTAGAGCAAGAGTATTCAGATATGATTCTCAAACAATGTTAAATGAGATTACAAATAATACTGATAGATATACTGCTGATTTTGATTTAGGAAGCGTTTATGGTATGTATGATAATGAGTGGGGCAAGTGGAAATTAAATACCGGATTAAGAACTGAATATAACTTATTCAATGTAAATACATCTGATTTTAGTGGAATTAAAATAAATGTGGATAGAGATTATTTAGATTTACTGCCATCCTTAAACCTTTCTTATAACGAAGAGAAAACAAAGTATAGATTTTCAGCAAGTAAAACATTAGTAAGACCGGAGTTTAGAGAGGTAGCTAATTTTGCATATTATGATTTTGTAAGAAACGCACAAATTTTAGGAAATTCTTCATTAAAGAAATCTGATATTTACAATTTAGATTTGAAATGGGAGTGGTATCCGAAAAGTGGAGAAAATGTTTCAGTATCTTTATTTGGCAAAAACTTTGTAAATCCTATTGAACAAATTGTAGCAGATGGTTCAGTTCCATCAAATCTTTTACTTACATTTAAAAATCCTGCAAATGCACACTTATATGGAGTTGAGGTAGAGGTAAGAAAAAAGATTACTGATTGGGCTGACTTTTATACAAACACATCGGTAATGAATTCTGAAGTAAATGTGAATGGTGTAAGAAGACAGTTACAAGGTCAATCAAATTATGTTATCAATAGTGGCCTAAATCTACATAAAAATTCCAACACTTTTAATATCTCATATAATAGAGTCGGTGATAGAATATCAGCAGTAGGATTTCAAGGATATCCTGATATTTTTGAAAACTCTCGAAATGTGTTAGATATAGTGTTTCTACATAAAATAAAAAATGGAGAAATAAAATTGGCGGTAAGTGATGTATTCGCACAACCATCGGTTTATTATCAAAAGTTACAAACAAAAAGAAATCTAATAAAAACAAACAACGAACAAACAATTTCAATAACATTAAATTTATCATTATGAAAAAATTAGCATTATTACTTATGGTATTTGGTCTATTTGGTTGCTTAAAAGAAGAAATAGAACCACCAATCAATGTTCCACTTTCTACTACATTGAACGGAACTTATATGGAAACAATTACCTTAACATCAGATAAGGTTTGGACATTAAAAGGGTATGTTTATATTACAAATGGTTCTAAATTGGTAATTCAACCAGGAACTAAAATTGTATCCGATATTGCTGAAAAGGGTGCATTGGTAATTGAAAGAGGTGCACAAATTATTGCGGAAGGAACTCCAACAAAACCAATCGTATTCACATCGGGTAAACCAGATGGTGAGAAGGCACCTGGTGATTGGGGAGGTATTGTTATATTAGGTTTAGCACCAACAAATAGAACTACCTATCCAACAATTGAAGGTGGTATAGGTAGAGTATATGGTGGAGAATTACCTAACGATAATAGTGGTGTTCTAAAATATGTAAGAATAGAATATGCAGGAGTTGCAGCACTACCAAATTCTGAAATTAACGCATTAACATTGGGTGGTGTTGGTAGTGGAACAATCATTGAGAATGTTCAAACTATTTACGCTAACGATGATGCATTTGAATTCTTTGGTGGAACTGTAAATGCTAAAAACTTATACGCTTATGCAACTGCTGATGATGATTTTGATTTTGATTTTGGATACACTGGGACAATCACAAATGGTGTAGCAAAGAGAGACCCACAATTTGTAGATAATGGTGATGCTGGGAATGGAGTTGAATGTGATAACGATGGAACGGGTTCAACTGCACAACCTTACACACATCCAAAACTTTACAATATGATTTTAATAGGGCCAAATAATTCATCTGCATTATCAAACCACAATTTAGGTTTGAGATTTAGGAGAGCAACGCAATTTACTATGAAAAACAGTGTGATTTGGGGTTGGATGAAAGGTGGTTTAAGTTTGGAAAGTAATGAAACTGCAGGATTCGTAAAAGATGGAGTTTCGGTATTCGAAAATAATTCAGTAGGAACATTTAATCCTACTCTAAACTTTATCAGTAGAGCAACTACAATTTTGACGAGTGAACAATTAAAAACATTGGCACTATCAAAAGGAAACAAAGAAATAGATGTAGTAATACCTGAATTAGATAAACCTATATGGAGTAATGGTTGGACTAGATTTCCGACAAAGGGAAACTAAAAAAGAGGGGAGTGAATACTCCCTTTTTTTATATTTATATGTAACTAAAAAAAGGAGGAAATATGAAAAAGATTTTATTCTTAATGATGTTACTACCTTTGGTGGGACTTTCACAAGTAAGTAATTGGAGAAATAGTGCACCTCAAACTCAGAGAAGTGTACCATCGATACAAGGGCAAAGAAGTGATGTGAGTATGTGGAGAAACGATGGGCCGAGAGAATTTAATAGACCATCACAAACAAAACCAGGTTCGAATATAATAATTAACAATAACCCTTGGTTATGGAACGATTGGGGTTGGGGATGGAATAGATGGGGTATGTGGGGAGCACCTATGTTTGGTTGGAACTATTGGCAACCTTCTTGGTATTGGAATGATTGGGGATACCGTCAGCCACAAAGAATTTATGTTTACGAAGATGGGAAGAGAGATACAATTAGAGGAAAGAAGCCAGTAATTAGTTTTGGTTTACATAAAACAACTGATAATCAGTTTGGAGGATTTTTTACAATAGGTAATAAAGGGTATTTTGTAATGGATTTTAACTCTTCATTTGAAATAGATCGTTCTACCTATTTCCCTTATGGAACAATTGATAAAGTTGATTTTCCTTTAATAAAAGATTTAGTAAAAAATAGAAGTTTATATTTGGGAGCAGGTAAAAGATTTGGAAGAACTGGTGTTCATGCAATGATAGGGTTTGGCAGTGAAAGAGTTTTATTTAGAGGCAAGGATGCAATAGGAGAGATTACATTTCCTAAATCATACTCCGAGTTTACATCAATAAAAATTGGTGCAATGAGAGATTTCAAAAACTTTACTTTGAAATTAGATAGTGATCCAATAAGAGGTTATTCTCAATTTGGATTAGGATTAAATTTCTAGTAAACAATAACTTTTTGAAATTATTTAAGGCACTTATTGGAATATTATTTGTTATGGGTATAAGTTGGGAAGCTAATGGGCAAACTTATACACAAACTTATGTTGATAAATGTACAGGAGAAACGAAAATAGCAACAACCACATTTATCAATGGTAATGCAGTTGTTTCTTTTTACAACGAAGTAAGAACATTTACTCCATTTGAAGTACAAAGTGGAGCAACTCAAATTTGGATTCAGGCCACTCTATTAAAGTATCAACAAATGAGTTGCCCTACAAATGTGGTAGTTCAACAAACCGTTCAGCAAGCAGTACAACAGGCCGCATCACAGGCGGCATCAGCAGCTGCATCACAAGCAGCTAGTTCAGCTGCTTCATCCGCTGCGAGTAGTGCGGCAAGTTCAGCAGCTTCATCGGCAGCAAGTGGTGCAGCAAGTTCAGCGGCTTCTTCATCAGCAAGTTCAGCAGCAAGTTCATCTGCTTCCACCGCAGCAAGTTCAACCGCATCAACTCCACCTCCTTCATCATCATCCACATCTTCAGCTCCTCCAGCAAGTAGTGGTTCATCATCTAATAGTAGCGGTAGTAGTTCTTCATCTAGTTCGTCATCTTCTTCATCATCCGATAATAAGAGTGGTGGTGGTTCATCATCGGAGCAAAAGAGTGAAACTAAATCTGAAACAAAATCAGAGAGTAAATCGGAAAGTAAATCTGAATCTAAAGAGGAATCTAAGTCCGAAAATAAGAGTGAGGAAAAGAAAGAAGAATCTAAATCTGAAGAGAAAAAGGAAGAAAAGAAATCTGAAGAAAAGAAGGAAGAAAAGAAAGAGGAAAAGAAAAAACAACAAAACTTAAATCCTCTATTAGTGGCATCTGATTTAACAATAGCAGATGATCAAGAGGGTAAATTTAGCACAATAGCTTCAGTAGGTGTTTCTAAATCTTCTTTAATGGGTGATAAATCATACAGTGCTAACTTAATGGTTTGGAGTACTCTTAATCAATTTGCATTAAGTACTGGAACAACAAAGATGGATTTTAAAGAAGGTAAGTTAAATTCAATTAGTTCCTATTCATCAACCGCTGCATATCTCAAAGGGAATTGGATGGGATTATTAGGATATACTTGGATTAAACCACATCCAAAGTGGGGAACTTATGGATATAATGTGGGTATGATTACTTTACTACTCAAAAATGCGGAAGATAAATTTAATGTAACACTTTCAACATCAGCTGTTGTGTTTTGGACTAAACCTTATCAGTATAGTAAGAAGATTACATTATCACCTCAGATATTCATAATGAATTCACCAATTAACTATGATACATATAATAAATCTACATTAGTTAGTAGACATTTTGGCGGATTAATTGGAACATCATTTGATTACAAAATAAGTAAAAGATTTGGATTTAGTGCTAACTACAAACTAAATGTAAATACAATGGAAGGTATAAGAGCTACCCACATGATTATGATAGGAAGTAGAATGATACTTTAAATTTCCTTATCTAGTTGTAAAGGTTGAGTGTGTTGTCTTTGTTTCTTTACACCAGATTCTATCTGAGTTTTAGAGATAAAAATTCCAAAAGAACTGCAAATTGCAATTATACCAAAAAGTAGATTAAACATATATTATATTATTTTAATATATATATTTGTGAATATATTAAAAAACTAATAAAAATTGTATTTTCCTAAGAACTTAATAAAAGTTCCTAAAATTATACAATTATATATTTATAAACAAATTTGAACTATGAAAAAATATCTAAGCATTAAAAACATTGCAATTGCTGTTTTAGCAATTATTCTCTTATTAGAGTTTTGGAATCCAGGTGGAGTCGTACCAGGTAGAACTATAAAAGTTGATGGTAAAAAATATGAAGTAATTAAACATGAAATTGACACTATTGAAGTTGAGAAAGTAAAAGTTGTGACAAAGCAAGGTAAAGATATAGTACATGAAATTGTAGATGTTGATACATTGGTATTGAAAGAATTACAAGCAGTTGATAGTTTAGCAATTCTTAAAGATTATTTAGCAAAGGTAACTTACAAAGATACATTAAGATTGCCAGATGATTTAGGAACAGTAGCAGTAACTGATATTATTACTAAAAACAGAATTGAAAGTAGAACATTTGATGCAAAAGTAAAAGAAAGAACAATTAAAGAAACTACAATTGTAAAAGAACTTCCTAAGAATCAGGTTTATTTTGGATTTGATGGTGGATTTAATAAAGCAGATGTGGTATCACATATTGGTACTGGTGTAATGTTAAAAACAAAAAAGGATAAAATATATCAATTGGGTGTTGGTGTAGCTAATAGAACGATTGATGGAACTAATGGTTCTCTTTCACCTTATATTGGGGCAGGTGTTTATTGGAAAATAAAACTTAAGAAATAATTAAAAAAATAATTTAAAAATGGCTATTAAAAAAATAGCCATTTTTTTTATTTTTGTAATATATACTTATATCAAAAATAAAATTATTATGTTAGATAAACTAAACAAAATTTTAATAGCATTAGAAGATGCAGTAGATTCAGAGGATTGGTCATTGGTTCAGCATGCAATTGGTAAATTAGAAGAGTTGTATGAAAAAATTGAAATGGAAGAGCAGTTCGGGGATTACGAAGATTAAGATTGCTTATTCCTAATATGTTATTTAATGAAAAAAATACTCATAAATGTTGAGGAAAAATTTTTAGCTCCTTTACTCAACAATTCTCCTTTAATTGATAATAAAATTTATAATCCACGCCTTAAAGAGACAATTATTGTCTCTTTAAAAAATTATGGGATAACCATTTTTGATAAACAGGCAATTAATGAAAATGATGCAAAGGCATTTGATTATATAATAATTGACGATTTAAATTATTTTCACCCAAATAACATAAATGTAATATATTGCTTTATTGAACCAATTGATTTTAATATAGCAGATCCATTTATAACTGATAGATGGCCTGAAGCTAAATTTGATTCTATATACGCAAATAAAGTTGAGTGGTGTAATAGTAGATTTCCGAATCTTATTTTTTTGGGAAGCAACATTTTTAACTCACCCAATCAAATATTTGATTTATCGTTGGTGTTAAATATGAATAATCATAATGATAATTGGGGACTATATCACTATATAAGCAGAGATTTATTTAAAGCAGTAAGGAGAAAAAACTTTAGATTAGATTATACTTTTAGAGAAGTAAAAAAAGAAAATAGAGTTGAATTATTTTTAAAAATGACTCAGCATCTAAGAAAAGAAGAAAATATAAAGATTTCGGCTCATGGTGGATTTTTTAATGATGAAATCTATTATAAGGATGTTAGAGATTTTTTTGAAAAAGTAAATAGATTATCAACTTTTTTAGAATTTGAAAAGGTTGAGAAAAAGTTTTTTAGTTTCGATGAACTTAGAAATCCAATCGCGGGTTATAGTATTTGGCCTGTAAATAAACTTTTTTTAAATACATTCAGTTCAGATATTGCAATTTATTTTGAAACTGCTAGAGAGCAGCCTGGTATATTAAACACTATGAATCAACTTATAACTGAAAAAACAATTGATTTATTAAATATAGGAAAACCTTTTATCCACCTTTCATCAAATGTTACTATATTTTTAGAAAAATTTGGGTTTAAAGATTACAAAAAAGAAGTATTCGATAGTATATCTGATGATGTAATATGCCTTTCTCATGAAATCTGTCAAATGGATATGATACGATATGAGAAATTGATCAAGAAATTAGAACCCCTTATTGAATATAACCTAAAAAGAATTGACAGGTATTACAAAGAAAACACATTTTTAAATAATCTCATACATAACTAATTGATTTTCAATCACAAAATTTTTTAGAAAAAGCTTGTTTTTTTCAATTATTTTTCATAATTTAGTGATATAAAGTTAGAGAGTTATGAAAAAATACACAAACTACCACTCCTCCTTCTGGTTAGAGGAACATGATTTTGATGAGGATATCGTTTTCTCATCGTTATCTGAAAAGAGCGTTGATACTATTAAGAAGTATCGATTATCTTCTGCTCGTAAGGCAATTGCAAACTTCGTTTCTATTGCTACTGGAAAAAACATCCCAGTTACCTTTGCTACTAACAACTCTTATACCGATGGTAAAAGCGTGGTAATTAGTGGTGATATTGATAAACCTGAGAAATTTGATATTGGTGTAGGTTTGGCTTTGCACGAAGGTTCTCACATTTTACTTTCAGATTTTGAAATTCTTAGAAATTTGGAAAGTAGAATTCCGAATTATCTATTTGAATTGGCGGCTACTAAAAACTTAGGTAAGTGGCAGGTTATTGATATGGTTAAGAATTTAGATAATATCGTTGAAGATAGACGTATTGATAACTTCATTTACAAAAACGCACCTGGTTATAGAGAGTATTACTTAAAACTTTACGAACATTATTTCGGTGATAAAACTATTGAAAAGGGTTTGGAAAGCGATGATTTCAAAAAAGAGAATTGTGAATCTTATATGTTCCGATTAATTAATCTGATGAACAAAAAATCTGATTTAACTTCTCTAAAAGGTTTAAGAGAAATTTATTCTCTACTAGATTTGAAAAACATCGATAGGTTGAAAAATTCAAACGATGCATTGCTTGTAGCATTAGATATAGCAAATGTTATCTTCAACCATATAGATGTTGTTGAATCTCAAAATAACAACAATCAATCTAACCAACAGGGTGAATCAGAAGAGGGTGATAATGGGCAACAACAAGATGGTGATGCCGGTGATATGAAAGGTGATGAAAGCGAAACCCCTTCTTCAAATGGCCCTTCAATGAATTCAAATGCTGATGGTGGTGAAAGTATGGATAGTGAATCTGATGGGGAATCTACTGAAGGTGAAAGTGATTCATCTGAAGGTAAATCAAGCAATTCTCTTTCAGATAGCACTTTGAAGAAATTAAACAAAATCATCAAACAACAAAAAGAATTTTTAGATGGTGATGTTAGAAAAAAGAAAATCACTAAATCTTTAGAGAATGAAATTTCTTCAGTAGAATCACAAGGTGCTGAGATTGTGCACGTTGGAGAAGGGATTCACAATTCAAAAGGATGTGATGTGATTGTTCTAAAAAATCTAACCAAAAAAATGTTGGAAGATGATGGGTTCGGTATGGCTTACGCTTACTCTGATTGGAAGACTGGTAAAAAGAATTTGATGCAAGTAATTAAATCAGATGATTTCACTAAGGCTGAAATGATGGGTACAATAATGGGTAAGAAGTTACAAGTTCGTAACGAATCCCGTAACACCATCTTTAATCGCCAGAAAAATGGTAAGATTGATGGTAGAATGATTGCCACTTTAGGGTTTGATAATGAGAATGTTTTCTCTCAAACATTTGTGGATAAATTTAAGAAAGCTAACATTCACTTATCAATTGATGCTAGTGGTTCTATGGGTGGTAGAAAGTGGAGAGAGACGATGATTAACGCAATCGCTCTCGCAAAAGCAACTTCAATGATTTCAAACTTAGAATTGCAAATCACATTCCGATATTCAGATAATGATTTACCAGTAATAGTTTTCGCTTACGATAGTAGAAAAGATTCTTTCCAGAAAATTAAAAGTATCTTCCCTTATCTTAGAGAATGTGGTACTACACCAGAAGGATTGACCTTTGAGGCGATTCAAAAAATGATTGTTCCGGCATCTAATGATATGGATTCATTCTTTGTAAACATTTCCGATGGAGAGCCTACTTTCTCAAATAAAAACATTCAATATGGTGGAATGGCAGCGTGTGAGCACACTAAGAAGCAGGTTAATAAGATTAAAGCAAATGGTATCGGAGTCCTTTCTTACTTCGTTTCAGATGGCGATTATTATTCTGAGGGTTCTAAAATCAAATTTAAAACAATGTATGGTGCTGATGCTAAATTTATCAACATCAACTCAATCGGTGAAGTAACCGCCACACTTAACAAAATGTTCCTTTCTAAGTAATTGATTATCAATGACTATAAGTCATTGATTCTCAATGAAAAAATTTTCAAAATAATTGATAAATTGCTTGGAAAATTCAGAATTATTTCGTAGTTTTACTATGTAATCAGTTTGAGAGTTAAACATAAAAATAGAGTTATGAAAAAATCAGAAAAAGTTTATGAAGCAGGTTTCACTAATGAAATCTACAAAATTGAAAAGGTTGGTAATCGATACCTTTTGGTTGATACCAATGGCCAGTTTTCCAATACATTTGTTGGTTCTGTGATGAGACGTGAAGCAGGTGAAAATGGTAAGGCCATTAGGGGTTATGTGAATACCAAAGGTAATAATTCATTTCGACTTGTTGAAATGAAGGAATACAATATGCTAGTAAAACCATTGAAAGAAAATGGTGAGGTAAATATAGAGGCTTCTAATGAGCACTCTGAATTACTTCGTATCATTCACGAAGATTCAATTAAATTAAAGCCAGATAATTTGATTATCAAAGACATCAAATGGAAGTATCTGATTCGTTCAGCTGTTAGAGGTAAAAACATTATGATGACGGGGCCTGCGGGTTGTGGTAAAACTATGGCGGCTAAATTCTTAGTTACCCAATTGCAACGACCTGATTTCTACTTCAACTTAGGTTCTACACAAGACCCGCGTGCTACTTTGGTTGGTAATACCCAATTCAACAAAGAGACGGGCACTTACTTCTCCGAATCTGCCTTCGTTAAGGCAATCAAAACTCCAAATGCAATTATCCTATTGGATGAGTTGAGTAGAGCTCACCCTGATGCTTGGAACATCTTAATGACGGTATTAGACCAAAACCAACGATATCTTCGTTTAGATGAGGCGGAAGGTTCTCCGATTGTAAAGGTTGCTGAAGGTGTTACTTTCATCGCTACCGCAAACATCGGTAATGAATATACTGCGACAAGGGTGTTGGATAGAGCTATCTTAGACCGTTTCGTAACGATTGAGATGGATGTTCTTAATAGTGATGAAGAATTCACTCTCTTAAAGAAAATGTATCCAGAAGTAAATGATGATGACCTAAAGGCTATCGGTGAAATTGCTCACAACACAAGAGAGGTGAGCCGTTCTGAGGTTGCTAAATTGAGTAATATGATTTCAACGCGAGCTTCAGTTGAGATGGCAGGGTTGATTTATGATGGGTTCTCTCTGATGGAAGCCGCAGAGGTTGCTATCTTACCTTTCTTCTCTAATGATGGTGGTTTGGAAAGTGAGCGAACTTATGTGAAGCAGTTGGTTCAGAAATATGTAAAAACAACCGATCAAAATCTCTTCAACGAATTGAAAGATGAAAAGGTTGAAAGCGAAGAAACTATTGTTTGGTAAAATTTTCATAACTCGGAATTGGGGGGAGAAATCCCCTCTTTTCTTATACTCCTATCTATGATTAAAAAGACTAAAAAAGAATTAGAGTTTATACAATTTGTAAAAGATGAGTGTAAAAAATATGGAGTTAAATGCTCATTACGAAATGTAAACTATGTGATTCTTAGTGGTAACATAAAATGTAGTGGTTGGTTTGATGAAACAAAACCCGAATTAGTTTCTGCGCTAAATAGAAAAGATTGGATTGAAATTCTGGCACATGAATATTCTCATTTGACACAATGGGTAGAAAATATAGAGTTGTGGCAAAAGTGTATGATTGCAATGCCAAAAGTAGATGAATGGTTGGGAGGTAAGAATATCAGAAACATAGAAAAGTATTTAAGCCATAGTAGAGATTTGGAATTGGATAATGAAAAGAGATCAGTTAAGTTGATTAAGAAATGGGGATTGAATGTTGATACTGATAGATACACTCAAAAGGCAAATGCTTATGTGCAATTCTATAATTGGATGAAAGAAACCCGTAGATGGGCAACTCCTAAAAATTCACCATATCGTAATGAAACAATTATCTCATCAATGCCAAAAAAATTCAATATGAATTATGAAGTGATGGGAGAAAAATACCGTAAAATTTTTAAATCAGAAGGAATATAATGATTGTTGATTTTAAAATAAATGATTCGTATGATAATGGAATAAATTTCTTTATTTACAATCAGAATCACTGTGATAATAAAATGGCAATGTTTTTTTTATTGAGCGATAATTTGCAGCTAAATAAAAAATTTATTATGAATGGTCAAATCAGTAACTATAACAAAATTGGTATAAAATATAAAGATAATAAACTAGTAAATTTTATATGGATATCGAATGATTTAGTTGAAAATTATTCTAAAGAAGGTATTCATTTTTTTACAAATTATAACGATAGTAATCAAATCAAAAATGGATTACTCAAACACTCTATCTCATCAAAAAAACATATTTACATAATTAATGGTGTATTTGGGGAGAGTGGTTGCATTTATGAAGATATTATAAGAGTTTTCGAAAAAAGAAAATTGAATGGGTATCATTTGACCGACAAATCATTTTATGCAGATAGGAGTGGATTTATTTATGATTTTGGTTTGAGTGTAAGGTGGTTTTTATCATCGTCTATTTTACATAAATTACCTAAAAAAGTTTATGGGGCAAAAAGTAAAGATATTAGATTTGTTTTTTCAATAAGAAAACTATCAAAATATAGAAATAATTTTTTTCAATTATTATTAAAACATAACCTAATCAATAATCCAAAATTTTTAGTTACTATATCAAATATGATTGATAATGGAATTTATAATGATAAGTTTTTAATAATCGATGAAACAAATTCTGGACTATCTTTTCCAAATAATTTAATAAAAGAAGCGTGTTATATAAAAAAACTAGGAGATATTGGATTTTTAGGTCAAATAGAACTGATATCAGAATCTAATAATGTATCCGATGAAGATGTAAAAATACCAGATGGTAATTATTTAACTGAAAAAACACTCAATTGTATTTACAACGAATTACCTTTTTTATTAGTATCTAATCATTGTCATTCAATATTAAGAAAAGTAGGAATTGATGATTATTCAGGTGTATGGGATATAGATTATACACAAGCCGATTTTAATTCTCATTTGTTAGATAGGGTTGAAAAATTGTGTAACTTGCCGGATATAGAATTTGAAAATCTTTTAAAAAGGGCAGAAGATATTGCAAAACAAAATTATATACGATTTTTGGAATTGGTATATAGTAATCCAATACCAAAAATTTTAAATCTATACAATTAATATGAAATTAGAATATCATATAACAAAAGTTAAGCCTGGTATTTTTGCGGTAGTTGTACCGGATGATTATCATAGACCTATGCTATTTTGTAGGGTACAGGAATATTACGAATCACCTAATCCTAAATTCAAAGGTAAAAGTTTTGATATGTGGGATTATATTGAGTGGTATAGTAGAAATCACAGAGATTCATTTACATACGCTTTTGATTGGGGTGGGTTTAATATACCATTAGAAGTTGCCTATAACTGCTATGATACCCTAACTGAAGCCTACACTCCTTATGATGAAATTATGGAGAAAATAGTATTCGATATTTACGAGCTGAATGGGAATAGTTGCGATGGTTACATAATAGGTGCAGGTGATTTAGAAGGGGAAACTTTTGTGCATGAAGTTTGTCATGGATTATACGCAACCAATCCTTTGTATAAAGAGATGGCAGATGAAATTACTCAAATGATACCAACTAAACTCTATAATCAATTTGTGAATAACCTAATTGAATATGGATATAGTTTAGAAGTAATGGATGATGAAGTTCAGGCATATCTTATGACCAATTGGGATACAACTTCAATTAGTAAAAAGACTAATCGAAAAGAAGTAGCAAAATTTAGTAAACTTTATAGGAAAACATTAGAATCATTTTTAAATTAATATAGCATGAAACAGTTAAAAAAGTATCAGAAACAAATCTTTGCATTTATCACCATTTTCGTTTTATTAGAATTTGGTATTTTTCCAGCACTAACATCGGCCAGTACCATATCTAATGTTTTGGGTGGAATTGGTTTGTTGTTATTAGTAGTATGGGGAGTTTTGGAAATTTATGATATGTTGAGAGATGAAAGAAACATCTTCGATGATGATGAATTTGAACAAAAAGACCAATTTCAAATTAGAGCAGGAATTAAAGGAGATAGGCCAAAACAATCAATGCATCCAGAGATTGCTAAAGAAATTGCAGAAAGTTGGAGAGGTAAATTAGGTGGAGATGATCCATTAGCTGATATTCCAATGAGTAGAGTATCAACTGAAGCTAAGAAAAAAATGGCAGAAATTGCTAAAAAAGATATTCAGAAAAAATTGACCGAAAATCAAGTCGAATTTAAAAAAGTAAACAATATACTTTCAGATAAAACAAAAAAATAGATGGCAGAATTTCAAAGATGGAATTACCGATATAATGAGTATGGTAATCGAAGGTCTGAAGAAGAATTAGACCAATTAGAAAAAGAATTTAATCAAAATCAACAATTAAAAATTAAGAAAATGGTAAAAACAATTTTGGCAGCTGTAACAGGATTTTTCCTAGTAGTATTTTTATTCTTCTCCTGTGAGAGAATTGATGCGGGGCATGTTGGTGTTAAAGTAAACCTTTATGGTGATAATAAAGGTGTAAGTGATGTGACTGAAGTAACTGGTATGGTATTCTTCAATCCAATCACACATAACATTTATGAGTTCCCAACCTTTATTCAACACAAAGAATATACAGGTGATAATTCATTCGTAGTAAATAGTAAAGACGGTTCGGAGTTTCACGTATCACCTATCATTAACTATTCGGTACAAAGGGATAAAGTACCATCAATCTTCGCTAAGTATCGTAGAAGCTTGGAGCAGATTGAGGAAGGTTTTTTAAAGACATCAGTATTTGATGCATTCCGTTTGGCAACTAACAAATATACGGCCGATGAATTAATTGGTAACCGTCAGGCGTATGAAGTAGAGGTTCGTAAAATTTTAGAAGGGCAATTATTAGCTGAAGGATTTATTGTAAATCAATTTACATCTAACTTAGTATATCCTGAAACATTCAAAGCAGCAATTGAGGCTAAAAATAACGCAGTTCAGGCAGCATTGAGAGCAGAGAACGAAGTTAAAACAGCTGAAGCACAGGCTAAAATTAAAGTAGCAACTGCAGAAGGTAATGCTCAGGCAATGTTGACAAGTGCAAAAGCTGAAGCTGAAGCAAACCGAATGAAACAACAAACCCTTACTCCATTATTGATTCAATTGGAATATGTACAAAAATGGGATGGTAAATTACCAGTATATGGACAAGTTCCGCAATTATTTAAAAATCTCCAATAATTTCATAACTCTAACTCTCAAATGGAGGTTTTTTTAAGGGGTAGAAATACCCCTTTTTTTATTTGGAAATTTCCCAATTTTTTAGTATATTTATGGAGTAAATAAAGGCAGAATTATGAAAACATTTAATGATTTAGAATTTAATTCACATCCAAATTTGGGGCATATCGGTGGTGTGCAAGCTCGTATGGATTTTGATAACGGATTTGGTGTTAGTGTTGTTCAATCACCTTATACCTATGGAGGTGATAAGGGATTGTATGAGTTAGCCGTATTTAAAGATGGTCATATTCACTATGATAATGTGGTAGCAAATGGTGATGTTGTGGGTTATTTAAGACCTGAGGATGTTTCTGATGCAATGAAAGTAATCCAAAAATTCTAATATGGGATACAATCAATTTAGATGGTGGACAAAAGGTAGACCTAATAAACCATTAAGAGCAGATGCTCCACTTCTTCTTAAAATAAGAAATGGGGACTTTGATTATTGTTATATGTTTAATGAAGCCAAACATTGTAAAGAAGAGGCAGTAAAGGCATACGATCAAACCTATAAGAATTATGGGGGAACTGATGAAAAGAATAGGGTTGAGGCGAGTATGGAAGCGGGTAGAATGAAAAGAGTTAAGGCTCTAAAATTGGAGTTGGAAGCGTGGAAAGCTGAGGAGAGAATTCTTTGGAGTTTAAGAAAAGAATTGGAAAAGGAATTTGAAAAGGATTTGTGGGATAAAGCAATGGAACGTCAAAGAGGTAAAGGTACTTTAGAAGATTTATATATGTGGTATAAGAAACAAGTTAAACAAGGTACTACAACATCAGAATTTGATATAAAATACCGAAGAGCAAATACAAAGGGGTTGGAACATCTTATTTATTAAGTTCATATTTATAGTTATGAATTTAGATGATTTAAGGTACGGTAACCCACCGTCAGTACAAATTGAAAAAATAAAAAAAGATCCAGCTGGTGTGCTTAAAAATGCCATAAAATCAGGTATAGTTGATACTATACTTAATGAATACCCATTCCCATCAAATTCATCCGACGAAACTCAAGAAGAGTTAGAATATTTAGTAGAATTAACAAATAAAGCATCCAATAAAGATAAGGAATTTTGTAAAATAATGGAGGAAGACCATTATTCTTATTTTGCAAATATGGGAACTAAATTAGGTATAGAGGGATTGACTAAAGAAATAGTTGACGGTTGGTGTGATGAGGTTGATCCTTTAACTTTTTATCTCAAACATAAGTTTAATCGACCTCGTCCATATCAGTTGGCAAATGAGTTAAAAATACCCTTATATCCGATAATTCTTACTGATGCTAACTCCGCAGCTTATCCATCCGGTCATACTATGGATTTTTTAGTAATTCTTTACAACTTTGGAAAAATGAAACCTGAATTAGTAGGCCAATTATTACCAATATATGATAGTGTAAAAAATGTTAGGGAAATAAGCGGTGTTCATTATCCATCAGACAGAAAAATCAGCGAGGAGATATTTAAACTTATAATAGAAGCAAATTTAATATAGTTATATTTTTCACGAAACTAAACTCACATGGACGAAGGTGGCAGTAAAAAGAACAATAGAAAAATTACAGACAAAAGCGACCCGTATAGTATTGTATCGAGATTTATCTCTGATGTTAGCAATGTTTTTTCTACCTCTTGGGTACGATGCATTGTTCAGGCTTATGATGGATATAACAGGCTCATATTGGGGAGCAGACGTGGTCTTTTACTCAATTTCAGGATTTTTTTGGTTATCCTATATATTACTTACGAAATATATAAATAAAACCAATTAACGTAGTATTTATTAAAAAATAATGTTTCATTAAAAGTTATTTAAATGGAGAATCTTATTAATCGCAATGGTGAAGAAAGAACCATAGAGCGAATTTCACATGATAAAATAAGAGTTATGGGTAATTCTTATTTTGTTAGAAAATCCTCAGATAGTGGCCAATTAACAATGTTTGATTTCGAAGGAGGGCCGTGTTTAAATGTAGGCGGTAAAATCAAATTTGAAAAATTAGATTGGTATATACATCAAATAAAAGAGGAAAACACATCTTATCCCGATTTTGCATCCGTTCAACTTATTGTATCACCAATCTATTAATGTTTAATGAGAGATATTATTTGTTCAGGATGTTCCTTTACAAACTTTGAATTCATTAATGAGGATAAAGTATTAAGGGGTATAACACCTGAAATAGATGGGGTTAATCCTTTAGGTTCTTATCCAGAAGCTATTCACCGAAATTTTGGGCACAAAGTTTATAATGCTGGAATGGCAGGGAATAATATATCCTCTTCGGTATTATCTATAATTTCTATTGCAGATAGATTGCTAAAAGAAGGGAGAAAAATATCAATCATATTACAATGTACTGAATTTACTCGGCAATCATATTATATGCCTGTAAGTTTTCAGATAATGAAAAATGTTGCGGGTGATACTAATTCAGTAAGAAATAATACTTACTTATTTGATGGTAGTGAAAGTGGGTGGTTTCAATTTGGAACTTTGGGTAGCGCAAGAGAAGGATTTTCTGAAAATCCTAATTTAACCGAAATAGCTAGATCACTTAGTGATATTTTTACTATTGAGAGTGCATATATTGATTCATTGGTTCACATATTACTTTTGCAAAATTATTGTAAAGTAAATGATATACCCTATAAAATATTTTGTAAAACCGAATCATTTAGTTTACCGTTTTCACCTGTTTTTAAAATAGATTTTTCAAATACCCAACGTGAATTCGAGTCTATCTTTATTGAAAAACAATTTCCATTTAAAAAAAGGCTATCTTTTGTAAATTCAGACCCATATATTAAAAATCTATTTGGTATGTTGGATTTGGATAAATTTTGGTTTTTAGATGATGAGAATTGTAAATTTGGAGGAATAACCGAATGGGTATATGCAAAGAATATATACAGAAAAGGGCATACCGAATACACTCCTTTGGTGGTCGAAGATATAGACGGAACTCCAACAGAGTTTCAACCGATGTATCCTATTCAAAGAGCAATTGATAAAATAGAAAATAAAACATTTAATCCAAACGGACACCCAACTTATTTTTATTGGGATATGTTTGTAAATAGAGAAATTATAAAATGGGAAATATTATAAACATATTACCAATAGAATTTAATGAAAATAGTAACGAGAAATTCAAACCTATTTACGATTTTAAAGATAGAGAGTGGGTTACTGGCAATAACTATTGGTTTCCTGTTTTAGAGAAAGTATGTGATGTTCAATTTAAGTTTGTTGAAAGTGATACGATTTTGTTTATAATCTATAATGGGCAGGCCGAATCCCTTCTTCCACAAAAGGAATACTTTTTAGATGCAAAGAATAAATTAGATGAAGGAGTTTATAAAAAAATAATAATTTTTCAAAATGAAGTAAATTGGGATACTTTTGAGAGAATACTAGATATTGAAGATTATTTTTATTCAATTTTTAAAGATGATAAAAGATTTTTATTTGTAAGAAATATATTCAAATCAAAATTTAACTTTACAAAAATAAATGCTGAGTTTTCATTTGGATGTTTTCCATTTCAATTACTTCACAATTACAAGGAAAGCATAAACTTTGACTATAATGTTGAGAAGAAATATCATTTATTTTCGGCAAATTGCAACGTTAAGGAGGAAAGATTACATCTATATCAGTTTTTAGAGAAAGAGAATTTTTGGGATAAATCAAATGTTTCCTTTTTCTTACCTCTTTACGGGAATAGCAGTAAAAGATTTAACATTAGAGATTTTTTTAATCAGAATTTATTGTTGGCAAACATAGGGCCTAATAACACATTTATATCAAATTTAGGTGAAATAGATTTAGATATAAACTATCATCCCAAAAAATTAAAATACGATAATTTTCATCAGGTTAAAAACTTGGCATTGAATGATAGCGTTGAATCAATATTTCAGATGATATTTGAAACAAGATATCATTCACATTGTGGATTGGTACTGAGTGAGAAAATATTTAAAGGATTTCTATATAAAACTCCATTTTTAATTTTTGCTCAATATGGGGTTCTTAAATTGTTAAAAGAGTTAGGATTTAAAACATTTGACTGGTTGATAGACGAAAGTTATGATTACGAACCAGATGATAGATTGCGATTAAATTTAGTGTTTGAAGAAGCAACAAAATTGTTTAATACTCCGATTGAAACATTAAATACTGTGATAAACGAACATTCAGATATATTTGAACACAATCAAAAATTAGTAAACGAACTTGCTATTACTGAAATAAATAAAATTTGTAAATTATTTGATGTACAATAAAGATACTTTTTGTGTTATGCCTTTTATGCACTTTTCCGTTTTTCAGGATGGGAAAGTGAAACCATGTTGTATGGCGAGTGATTTCTTTGAAGAGAACTTTAATGATTATGTAGATTTTGAACAATTCTATAAAAACGAATCCTATAAAAAATTAAGAGAGGATTTAAAGTGTGGGGTAAAAAACAAACTATGTGATGCGTGTTGGAAGACAGAAGAAAGGGGTGGTAGAAGTTTTAGACAAGAAAAAAATACACACTTTCAAAAACAATACGATAAGTTAATAAATGGTGAATCGGATAAAAACGAATTAGTATTTTTAGATGTAAGATTTTCCAATCAATGTAATTTTAAATGTCGAATGTGCGGAGAAAGGGATTCTACAAGTTGGTATGATGAAAGAGCTGAGTATTGGGAAAAGGAAGTTGTTGATCCTGTAAGGGAGAAATTAAAACAATGGAAGTTAGACCACAGAGTATATGAACACATTGCACCATTTAATAAAAAGAAATTACATATTCTTAAGAATGATTTTAGCAAAGAAGAATTAGAGCATTTAGAATATGTTTATTTGGCAGGTGGCGAGCCATTATATACAAGAAAGGTATGGGATTTTATAGAAATAATTCCTCATCCAAAAAATGTGACACTACAATTCCAAACAAACTTTTCATTATTGGAATACAAAGATACTTCAATATTTGAATTCACAAAAGAATTTAAAAATGTAGTATATTCAATATCATTAGATGGATTATTTGAGACAGGAGAATTTCAGAGAACTAATTTTAAAACAGATACTTTTTTATCAAATCTTAAAAAGTTAAATGAAGAAGTTAAGAATAATCCAAATGTTAGTTATGATTTTACTTTTACCACTACAATTATAAATGTATTTCAATTTTTTGAAACTTATGATTACCTTATTGATAATGGGTATATAAATGATTACTCGAATGTCAGATTACAAATTGTGAGTTGGCCCAAACATTTAGATGCTAAGAACTTTGGGTTAGAGGTAGAGATAGAAGATTATTTTAATAGAACTGAAATAAAAGGAGTAGAAAAAAATCCTTATCTGTTGGGTGATATAAAAAACTATTTACTGCATATTAAGCAAGGAATTGAAGGAGATAGAGAAGAACATTTAATAAATTTAAAAAACTATTTGAATTGGTCTTCATTATATAATAATTTACCAATCCCAAAACATTTAAACAAATTTTTATAGTTATGGAACAACGAAAGTATTTACCAACATTAGCTGAATTAATTGATAGGTTGAGTATCATTCAGTTAAAAGAAGTTTTTATTACTCAACACAAAGAGGAATACGCAAAAGAAATTGCGGATATAGTACATGATATTAATCTATGTTTAAAAGAGAGTAAGGAAGAACTTACGGGAGAAACAATCAGAGCAATAGTTGTGTTATCACAAATGAATTTACATATTTGGGCGAATGAAACAAATGTAAGAAATGGAACTGAAGGGCCCAATAAATTGGCTTTAACTCATGGTTTAAATGGAATCCGAAACACTGCTAAAAATAAGATACAAGAAGTTGTAGGTGGTAGAAAGGATTATAAGATTGATTGTTTAGCGGCTGAATTTAAAGACTGGGAAATCAGTTGGTAAAATATATATCATTATGAGAATTTTAGTTATAGGAGATAGTTGTACCGATATATTTGTTTATGGAAATGCAACACGTTTATGTCCAGAAGCACCTGCGCCAGTTTTTGAGCCATCGAGAACTGTTACGAATGATGGAATGGCGGGAAATGTAAGAGCAAATTTGGAATCGTTGGGTGCTAAAGTAGAGCTAATTACTAATAAAGAGCAGATTACCAAAACTCGTTATGTAGATATAAAATCAAATCAATTGTTTATCAGAGTTGATACACTGGATAAAGTTAAATCTTCATTTGATATTAATAGAGTAAATTGGGATGTTGATGCAGTGGTAGTATCTGATTATGATAAAGGATTTCTAACTGAAAATGATATACATCTTATTAGTGGCAGACATCCACTTACATTTATTGACACAAAGAAACCAATAAACTTACAAACATTTTCGGATTACACTTACATTAAAATGAATGAATTTGAATGGGAGTTATGTGAAAAGAAGGGCGCGAGGTATAGTGATTGGGCAGACAAACTTATCATAACAATGAGCGAAAGAGGTTGTTTATATCAGAATGAAGTATTCCCTGTCAATAGGGATATTGAGGTAAGAGATTTAAGTGGAGCAGGTGATACCTTTATGGCATCATTGGTATATAAATTTGTGGAATCGAAAGATTTAAGAGAATCAATAAAATTTGCTAACGAATGTGCAACTAAGGTTGTTCAAAAAAGAGGGGTAACAACAATATGAATCAAATAGATTTTTTTGGTTGTAGCTTTACTGAGGCTCCAACTTTCAGCAATGTTCCGTTAATCGGTGAATTTGATATTTTAAAATATGCAATGCATTGCCAATCAACTAAACCTGTAAGTAATTTTTTAGAATACGATTTATTGTATAATTCAATAGATGATTATCATATTAATAATTTTGCAGGTGGAAGTTTTGGTAATCATGTAATTAAAGAGGTTATCAAAAATCGAATTAAAGTTTTAGATAAAAGCAAAAAGAATATAGCAATCGTTCAATTAAGTGCATTTCTTAGAAATCCAGCGAGTTTTGAAAATATATTTGAAAATGAGCATTCTGCAATAAGAAAGTTTGTTAAACAATATCCAAATTGGTTTGATATAAATCCTCAGAGTGTAAGAGCTGATTATTTTGTTGATTTTGATATGGAAACCTTTTATGAGACACATATCAAAAATTTAGAAGAAATAATAGATATTTTAACAGAAAATTACTTTGATTTTTATATTCATTTTGGGTGGGATGTTACTACAAATGATTTTCAGAGATTTTTTGAGAAAAGTGATAAATTAAAGGTAATTGGCAAATGGGATTACGAATTTAGACTAGAATCAACTGCTTATTTTGAGAATCAAAATAACTACAATCGTCTTCACAAAAAGTTAAAAGGTAATTATGGAGGAATGTTGGAATATTCGGCTAATAAATTAGAGGATAAACTTCGATATGTTCATATTACACAGGATCATCACCCATCTTATTTTTCTAACAAAATTTTTTATATAGAAATTATTAGACCTTTTATTCTTAATATTCTAAAATTAAATAAAAATTATTTTGAATTAGATGAGGTTATAAAATTTGAGAATTTTTTATCTGAACTATTGCCTAAAAAGGAAAGTGTTGATGGTAGAATCTATGGTGAAATGCAAGTTGAAATAGTAAAATTTATAAGAAGTTTTATATTAAAAGAAAATGAATGAAAAATTTAGTATTTTACAAATATGCTCCCAATCATATTGATAAATTGGAATTTGATGATTTTCATTTAGATTCTATACATCAACCGGAAAGAGAGTTTTTTAAAGCAAGGCGAGACTATTTTTATTCATTTTTAGGTGAATATAATATAATCGAAAATGAATCAGATATAAGTGAATTAAATGATTTTTATTTAATTATTGGATTTGATGATTCATTCAAACAATTATTTTCTCTTCCTAAAAGAAATGACTTCAATCAATTGGTATCTCAAAATAAAGATAAGATTAAAAAGATTATTTTTTGGGAGATGGATACCGATTGGACAAATTACACTTTATCAGAATATCTTAAAAATAGGGCAGAATTTAATAAGTATTTTGAATCAAATAAAATTAAGTATAAGATATTTTCAACTGTTCTGGCATTTAAGTATGATAGAGATGTTGGGTATTTCGCTGCACAAAATGCTATGACAATTGAAAAGTTGGATGGTGAATTATTGAAAAACGATTATTTTGAAGCCAACTATTCTAACCCAAAAACTAAATACTTTTATTCAGCAGCCAATAGTATAAACACCGATAGATTACACTATTATAAGTTTATTGATGATAATAATTTATGGGATAAAAATAATCTTGCTTTTTTCTCAACATATAGAAATAATGAATTGGGGCAAGGATTCAATTATTCACAAATTGTATATGACTATAATAGAGGCAAAGGTGGATTGATGGAAATAGATGATTCATTTATTTTTAAACCTAAACCTTTTGATGATGAGGAATTTAAGACAATGGAGTACTCTCTCCTTACAAACTTAAATCGATATAGTGATACTCTATTTGAAATGGTATTTGAAACTATGTACGAAGCGTGTGAAGCACAAATAATTCAAACATCGGAGAAAGTATTAAAACCTTTGATACAAAAAAAGCCATTTCTCACATTCTCATATTATGGTATTTTATCTGAACTAAAAAGATTGGGATTTAAAACATTCGATTTCATATTTTCAGAAGACTATGATTCTATAACTGATCATAATACTAGATTATATTACATATTAGACGAATATAAAGAAATATGTAGTAGGGATATAAAAGGTTTGGAAGAAATTGTAAAAGAGAATTACGATGTTTTAGACCATAATTATGATAATATGCTTAAATTGCTTAAAAAGTTTAAAGATGATTTTATAAAAGAAATAGAAAATGAATAAAATACTTTTTTTGGGCGATAGTTTTACTTGGGGACAGGGATTGTATTTTTATAAGTGGAAAGAAGAGGGTAGAGAAATGCCGGCAAATGTTGGAGGTATGTTTCCTAGTCATTCGGATTTAATCAAATCAGATGATTTAGAATACAAAGACAGACTTTCTTTTACCGGTTTAGTATCATCTCACTATAATTTGATACCGATTAAAAGAGTTGAAAATGGAGGCAGTAATACTGAAATTTTATTAGATACGATAAGCCTAATAGATAAACATAATAATTCAATAGATAAATTAGTATTTCAATTTACCACAATTAGTAGATATCAATTCAGAGATTTAAATATATCAGATGAAGATGCTTTAAATCCATCTTTTTCTTCAATGTTTGAGCAAAGATGTTTTAATTTTTATAGATATGTTGATTACACATTAAATTACTACTCTAAGTTATATAATTTTGATTATTGTTATATGGATTGGCTGGGTGATTTCTATAAATTCAATCCACATAAATTTGTAAAATATAATCATGGTTCAAACTATCATTATTATTTTGATAAATTATTGGAAGAATATAAAATTGATATAGATATAAAAGGTCATAAAATAATTGATTTACATTTAAATAAAGATGCACAACAAATTTTATCATCTGGAATTATCTCATTATTCTCAGAACAATAAGTTTATTATTTTTATAGGTGATAGCTATACGTGGGGACAAGGTTTGTATTTACCTAAATGGTTCAAAGAAAGACCGGAAACATTTCATCATTTCTATGAGACTACTAAAGGTTATGACGCTCATTTAAGTTGGGTTCAACAAGAACCTTTTTTTACAATTGAAGATAATAAATTTAAAAATAGCCTTTCTTTTACAAATTTAGTCGCTGAAAAATTAGATAGAACTTGTTATAAATCCAAACATAATGGTGGTAGTAATTCTAATAACTTATTTTATTTATCTAAGTTTAATTCAGATAATTTTCCTCACAAGGATGTAATAATTATTTTCCAATTTACCTCAGTAGGTAGAGAAGACTTAGAATTAACGGATGAGGAGGCAAGTAAATTAGTAAACAATAGTATTACAATTGATGATGTGTTTAGGGATAAGTTTCAATTACTTTTTAATAGAATAGATAATAAGTTAAAGGATTTAGAAATTGAATTAGGGTGGAAATATTACTATATGGATTGGTTAGGAGATTTCTATGATTTCCATCCAGATAAGTTTATAAAATTTGGGGAAGGTGGGGCAAAATGTATAGATACCCTCACACAAAACTATCATATTAAAATTGATTATAGGGATAGAACATTCTATGATTATCATCTTAATAGTGAAGGTAATATATTAGTTGCAGATAGTATAATAAAACACATAGAAAAAGATTTGGAAAATTCGTAAATAATTCGTATATTTGAGGTATGAAGCCATCATATATTGGGTTTAAAGTTAGTACCTATAAGTGGAGGGGGGATATAGATTATCGGAGCCAACCACATTTATATGAGATTGGAAGGGGGCAGCAGGGGGTTTTGATATGTGAACCATACAAAAGTGAATTGTATCCTCTATGGAGGTTTAAAACCCCTCAAATTGCTCTTAAATCGGCAGAGGGGATATGGAATAAGTTTTTAGGGTATTTAGAAGAGGGGGATTTTGTGGGGGCTGATATGGCTAAAAAGTATCTTCACATGGGGTTTACCAGAGGAAGGAGATATGCTAACCATAAGAGTGGTAAGAAATGGAGTAGAGAGGGTGGAGAATGGAAGGTATTACCGCAGGAAGTGGATTGGGATACATCGGAAAAAGCGGAGGCGGCTAAAGTGTTTTATGAATATTGGGTAAAGGCTAGAGAAAACAAACAATATTTAAAATTAAAAGAATCATTTATTAAAAACAAAAAAAATGAAAGAATGGATAGCTAAATATCAAAAGGCGATTGTTGGAACAGGAGCTGTTTCAGTATTATTGATATGTTATTTGCAACAAAGAGAAATGGCTGGACTAAGAAGTGAACTCAAAGAATTAAGATATCTTAATGGGGGTGATATTGTTAAAGCTCAATATATTGATTCATTGCAAACCGTAAATGATAGTTTAAAGAGTGATAATTTTCATCTTAATACTATCATAGGCAGATATGAGCTTACATTGGAAAATCTCAAAGAAGAAAATCCAAATGCTGGGAAACAATTTGAAAACTTTTTTTATACACAAACTGAATAGAGTTATGAATAATTTTTTAAAAAAATTGGAAAAGTGGTATGACATTCACATCGTTTATTTTCTTTACAATGGGCATAAACGCCAGAGATATTACCAATACTTAAGACACAAATATGGAGAAGATTTATGAGAAATGAAAAAATGTATCTATACTTAGATGATGTAAGGATACCAACTGAGGGGAATTGGGAAGTCGTTAGAAATTATGATGAATTTGTGGCTCATATTAAATTAAATGGTTTAGAGAATTATGAGGTGATTTCATTGGATCATGATTTGGGAGAGAGTGCAATGCAAGAATATTATACGAATGTAAAACCGCATTATGAATTGGATTACAAGAGAATTGATGAAAAAACTGGTATGGATTGTGCCCGTTTTTTAGTGGCGGAAAGCATATCAAAAAACATTCCTCTTCCACAAATCTATGTTCACTCTGCTAATCCAATTGGAACTCATAATATATTGGGATACATCAACAATTATTTCAGAAATCAAAGATTACCTGAAACTTGTGTAAAGGTAAATATTGCTCATACCTATACCGAATTTCTTAGTGAAGAAGAAAGAAGAGCGAGATATAAAATAATGAAAGGATAACAAATGGCAACAAAACAAAAGCCAAAACCAGGTATATTTCACATAGGAGATGGTTCACATCTTATTGTAAAAAGTTCTACGGTTGTAGAAATGCGTGACCACTTAAAACTTATGATTGGTGATAATAAAAGCGAAGAATTAGATGTTGTTATTAAAGCCGATTTTGAAAAATTACCACCTCAATACCATCATTTATTTATGCAGATGATGTCGGTAAGATATGGTGGAATTGTAAACATTTGGGATAACTCTCATCCATTTACTAAGCCGGCAGAGAAAAAGAAATGGTGGCAATTTTGGAAAAGATAGTAATTGATATTTAATAGTAAACAAACTATATGAAACATTTACTATTAATTTCGTTATTATTTATTTCAACTTTCGTTGGATATTCACAAGATGTAAAGATTAAAAACAATGTGTTTGAAACTCTTTACTCACAATCATTAGAACAACCTCTTTGGATTAGATATCGTTCCACAAATCGACCTACCAATGTTAATAGAGGAACAATGGATTTCTATAAAGAAGCAAATGTGAAAACATCTGATGCTGATGATTACGCAAAGAACATTTATGATAAGGGGCATGGTGCACCAGCAGCTTCATTCTCTGATAATATGGAGAACTTAAAACAAACCTTCTCTTATCTAAATTGTATTCTGCAAGACCAATATCTTAATAGAGGTGAATGGAGATTATTAGAGGAGCAAGAAAGAAAATGGGATGATACTGAGAATTTAACCGTATTGATTACACTTCATTTTGATAACCCAGTTAAGAGAATTCCTACTAATGCGGCGATACCTTCACATTTAGAAAAACATATTTACTTTGAAGGTCAAAAAAAATGGAGATGTTTTGTATTCTTAAATGAAAGACCTAAGTTTAAGTGGGAACAATTAGAAAAATTATGTGAACCAAATGAACACAATAAATAAATTATGATTACAGTTACAGAAACAGCATCTAAGAAAGTTAAATCATTAATTGAAGAAAGTGGAAATAAGACTCCATACCTTAGAGTCGCTGTAAAAGGAGGAGGATGTAGTGGGTTATCTTATGACCTCTCATTTGATGATGATATGAAACCATCTGATATGATGTTTGAAGATAGAGAAGTAAAAATTTTAGTAGATAATAAATCCTTACTTTATTTATTTGGAACTGAGTTAAATTTCTCAGATGGATTGAATGGTAAGGGATTTGAATTTAGAAACCCTAATGCAACTAGGACTTGTGGTTGCGGTGAATCGTTTTCGTTATAATGAAAAATTTCTCTCAAATTTATGTTAATGGTAGTAGTTTAAGTTGTGGAGGTTCACTTCACTTTAAATCTACCGCATGGAGGTTTTATACAACCGAACAGGAAGTAAAAAGCTGGAAGAATTCAAAAGATGTTTCCTATGGAAATGTTTTGGGTAAAATGCTTGGTATAAATGTTGTTAATGAAGCAAAAGAAGGTGGGGGATTAGATAGGCTAATACGAAAAACCTATGATTTTATATCTACATCTACATTGGAAGAATTATCGGAAACTCTTTTTATATTTGATATACCTTTACAACCTGCTAGATTTGAAGTATATAGTAGAAAACATAATGATTGGTTTACTGTCGCAGTTTCATATAAAGGAGGTGAAGACCCAAATGAATATTCACCAATTGAAGTGAGTAGAAATACGACAAAGTGGTTATCAAATTTATCTTTTAGTAGAGGTTGGGGCGATTCAAATATAACATTATCATTGGATGAACTTAAAGAACATGATGATTTACTTAATAAAATTGTGGATAATTATCATGATTATGAAATCCAAACAAATAGATTGTTGAGAGAGCTTACAATGTTCTACTGCTTTTTAGATAAAATGAAAATAAATTATTTTAGAGATAATAATGAAACTATATTTGCAGGTTCTATAAATTTTGCGAAAAGGAATGGGACGAATGAATTGATAAAAAAATTAAAGTTATTTGAAACTTCTAATGAAAATGTGATAGGCTGCCCGACAATTTGGAATTTATCTGAAAAAAAGAAATGGAGAATTTGTGATGAAACACCAATAGAAGACGCACATTTAGGTTATTTTGGTAATAAAAAATATGCCGAATATTTATATGAAAAACTAAAATAATGGCACTAACTAAAAGAGAAAGAGCGGCTAAGAACCGTAAAAAAATCGCAAAGGCAAGTATAAAGGCTCAACAAAGAAAGGGGAACTATAAAAAGAAAACATAAACGAATTGCATGCCATGCAAACCCTTGCACCCATAAAACCCTCTAATTATTTAGGGGGTTTTTATTTGGAAATCTCCCAAATTTTTCGTATATTTGTATTACTAAATTTATTTTTATGAGTAGATGGCCAGAAAAACTGCCTGAGAAGCGTAAAAAGTTTGAAGTGATATATAAAGATGCTGATGGAGTAGAATCGGTTTGGAAATATGATTTGGATAAGTTTCCAAATGGGCCTATTTCAGTAGAAAATAAGTTTCCACCTCATTATGAAAAGGCATTAAAAAAGCAACAAAAAGAAGCCAAATTGGAAAAGAAGAAATCAACATTGGAATTGGCTAAAGAAGGAAAATTAGGGACTGGTAAAAAATTTTGGTAAACCCATAAATTTTTCGTATATTTAGTAAATTATTTTGTATGAAGGGATTTATTTTGGTATTTATTTTGTTGTGGATATGGGTTGGCTATGAATTTTGGAGAGCACCATTATTAGAAGAGACCGATGATGGTAAATTGATTACAAAAAGACCTGCTAGAAAATTATCTGATTTATTTAAAAGAAAATGAAAATTCAAATAACTGATACATTTACAAAATCATTAAAAAGATTGATATGGCATCAGCATTGGTTATATAAAACTTATGCAACATTTCGATATGATATCCCGTTATTCTTTAAGAATGTATGGAGATTCAGAAAAGAATTGTGGAATCATCAATGGTGGGATTATAGATATAATTTAGAAATACTGTATCGTTCTCTTTCTATAACATACAAAGGAATAAGTGAAAGAGGTATTGAAGCAGATTATAGTAGAGAACCAAAAGTAAAAGCGATGAAAAGGGCTTTAGAACTTTTGAAACATAAGTTGGATGATGATTATATAAAAAGAGCAGAAGCTGAATTAGGGCCTTTGAGTGATTGGGAATGGGAAACTGATGAGAATGGAGTATTGATTGATAGAGATACTCCTGAGCAAAAGAAACACAATAGAGCAGTTTTTAAATTAGCAATGGATATTGAAAACAAAGAGTGGAAGGAAATGTGGGATATTTTAAAAGGAAGTAAATACTCAAAAAGTTATAGTGATAAATTTGATGGAACTGATATGAGGGGTTGGTGGGATTAAACAAAATAAAATGAAAAATACATACAAAAAACAATTCTTAGCAGTAATAGCCTCAATTATATTTTGGATATTATGTTTTATGAGCACGACAGTGCAGGCACAGAGATTACCATCGATAGATAGTTTTCCTGTTTTAACTTCAGATACTACACTAAATAATTTTATTTATCATTGGTTAGGTAAACCATACAAATTAGGCGGCACAACTGAGAGAGGAATAGATTGTTCCCAATTTAATAAACGATTATATAAAGATGTTTATAATCTAAATTTACAAAATGTTTGTTATAAACAATATATTCAAACTCAAAGAATAAAAAGGGATAGTTTGATTGTAGGAGATTTAGTATTTTTTAGAAGCACTCAATCTCCTTCTGGTTGGCATTGTGGGACTTACATTGGTGAAACTATGTTTGTACACGCGGCAAATAAGTTTGAAGGAGTTAAAATTAGTTCATTATTAGAACCAAAATACAAAAAGGCATATAGAGGTGCCGGTAGAATTAAATAATATGGGAATGGTTATATCAATAATTGCAATTGTATCGATTTCAGCACTAATAGCTTGGAGATGGGTAGTGGGCATAGATTATATGCACAAAAATCATCCTGATTACAAAGGAGAGGATTTTCTGAATTGGGGAGACAATAAGGAAGAAAATGATAATGACAAAAATCAAATAATGTAAATATGAAAAAATCAATTATCTTAGATTACAAGGAATATAATTGTACAGATGAAACAATTCCTTTGATGAACGATGAGGTTATTTTTGAAATTGTAGACAAAAAAGGTAGAATGACTTATGCTATCGCTAACCCTATGGATTTATTAGGAGAATGTGTTAGCAAAGTGTGGACTATCGAATCAGTAGTAGACCTTTCCGATACAATCTTTCCAGATGAGATGGTATATGATGATGAATACTACAAATCAACTTACTTTCCAACAAAAGAGGAAGAAGAAGCAGCAATCAAATTTTTTAATGAAAATCGAGACGAAGATGGAAGACAATAATTTTTACCCATTGGAGGTTTTGCAAAAAGCAGAATCAGTATTAATGCAAAGAATTCGTAAAATGAAAGATGGAGAACCTAAATGGGCTGCATCACAAAGATTGAGAGAGGTAAGGGATGTAATGGTTGTAGTTAAAAAGCAATTCATCAAATCCATCGAAGAGTAATCCTTTCTATATTATTTTATATTTATAGAAAAGATATTAGAATGACTTTACTTAAAGAATTTAAAGATATAGTTGATGAAGTTGCTTTTATTGAAGCACAACTATTAGAGCAATTAGTTTTGGAGGGAGTAGATGACCCTGGCATCCTTAAATGTATTTTTATGGCAGGAGGCCCTGGATCAGGAAAATCATTCGTTGCACAAGAGATATTTGGTATAGATAAGAATCTTAAATCATCAGTAGCTGCGAGCGGTCTCAAAGTTGTAAACTCTGACCCTGCATTCGAAGCCCAACTGAAAAAGCATGGTATTAATCCAAAAGATTTGGCTAAAATAGAAGCAGAAGAACCTGAATTATGGGATTTTATAACAAAGAATCCAACAGGCCCCAGAGAAACTGCAAAAAAGCAAGTAGCTAAGTTTAAGGAATTTTATGAGGCTGGTAGATTGGGTATGATTATAGATGGTACTGGTGATAATTTTGATAAAGTGGCAAGGCAGAAGAGAGAAGCAGAGGAATTAGGTTATGATACTTATATGGTATTTGTAAACACATCATTGGAGGTTGCACTTATCAGAAATCAGGAAAGAGAAAGAACTTTAGGTGAAGAATTAGTTACACAAAGTTGGAAAGAATGTCAGGAAAATATGGGTAAATTCCAACAATTATTTGGTTCTTCTAAATTTCAGATTGTAGATAATACTGAATACAAAAAAGGAAATTATACATTTAAGCATAAGAAGACAGGTAAAACCGTTTCAGCATCAAAGCCTCTACAACCTGAAGTAAGAAAAACTATTGATACATTTATCAGAAAACCAATCTATAATCCGATTGGAAAAAAATGGATGGAAACTGCAAGAAAGTTGAAATCTGCAAATGTAATATAATGTATAAATTAAAATCCCTTTTAGAATCATTACACTTTCCTTTATGGATTATTAAGGATTTTGCCTGGTTCTTAGGTTGGGGTTGGGTTAGTTTATTATTTGCAATACCCACTATTCTTATAACGATAATGTTAATCGGTTATTCAGCGGAAACTAAAAGGATTGAAAATATCATATTAGGATGCTGGTTGAGTGCAAACACATTTTGGATGAGTTCCGAATTATTTGAAGTAAATACTGAATGGATTGCAATCCTGTTATTTATTATCGGATTGGGGTTATCACTTAAAATCTTACCAAAAATCATTAGGAAATACCTAAATGATTGATTATCAATGACTTAATTTTTTAAAATATTTATCAAAAGACTTGGAATTTCCAAGTCTTTTTTTTATCTTTACTATGTAATAAAAAATGAGAGATATGAAAATTAAAGAGTTTTATTGTGAGAACTACCCATCAGATGAATTGGGTGTAGAAATTAATGAAAATGCTACTTTTGCTGGTTTAATTACTGAATTATTCGGCGGACATGATGTTTACAAATACATCGGTGTTGGTGATAGTATTATCAGAGAAAGATGTTTTGAAGAATTAGCGAAGCAACTAAACAAACCTTATGATTTTGTTTACAATATGTGGTTAAACTCTTAAAATATAAATTATGAACTCTATTCAACTTCCAGATTCATTTGTTAAAGGTTTGATTTGTAAAGTTCACGTTTCCTTAAATGGAAAGACTGCTAGTAAAGAATTAAAAGTGTGTAGTGTTAAAGCTCGTTCAATTACTTTTATAGAAGTTGATAGGGCAAATCGCCAAAACATTTTTCGTAAAGTAGACCGTAAGGATGTTGTAGAATTCAGACCTACGGCTATTTGTGAAATTACTGTAAGGGATGGTATCTTACCTGTAAAGTGGGAGAGCAGTTGGGATTCAATCGGAAAGTTATCCCCAATGAGTTTTAACAACCGAATCAAACCACATTTTAGTAATCACTCAAAAGGTTGGGCTCCAACGCTACCATCAACAACAAACTCATCCGTTGGGTTTCCAATGGTATAACTGATTGATTATCAATAAAAAATTTTGAAAGAAATATTCAAAAATGCTTGGAAAATCCAAATTTATTTACTACCTTTATTATGTAATCAAAAGAGATAAGTTATGAGCCTTCCATTTAATTTAGCTAGAGTTCACGAACATTCTTCCTTAATCGAAGGATATGATGTAATTAGAAACGCTTTCCCTGTAAGGGGTAAGTATGTTGATAGGGTAATCACCTATTCCGAAGCAGTATTCTCCTCTTTAGAAGATGTTGCAGAGGATTATTCAGATTGGCCAGAAGATCAAGGATTTGGTTCATCGGATATGACCTATGTTCGCAAATCGTTTATCGATAATATGATTCGATTGGCTAACCTTAGTGGTTATTATGAAACTAAATTTCAACCCTACCTTAAAGTGGTTGAATATTCAGAAGCTGATTATCATGAATCTATGTTGCGTAAAGAACAAGGAATCTAAATATAAAAGCTATGTTATACGATGTTTACGATGTTGAAGTTTTGGCAGATAGGTTAGAGGAAGAAATGGAAGTAATTAACGAAATGAATAGAATTATGGATATAAGAGAACAATGTAGAGAAAGAGCGATTGAATTCGCTAAAGAGTGGGGATACGAAGAAGTAAGTTCCCATATTTTGGATATAATGGTTTCCATTATGTGTACAAGAGATAAATCCTCTTATGCAGGTGGTGGATTTGTTGAAGCAGTTGTGGCGAACAACTTGTATTTGGCAATGAATAGGGCTGATAGTGAATGTAGAAACAACATCTTCTTATTGACGATGTGTAATATGAATTGTTATGTTTAACGAACAAGTATTTTGGAAAGAGAATTTTACTGATGGAGAAGCCAAAGGTGGATTCTTTGTTAGAGCAGTAGAATTAAAAAAATTTTTAGAATTAGTAGAAGCAGCAGAGCATGGTGGTGAAGTTGTTGGGCTTCGTTTTGATGAAAATAATTTAGAAGTAATTGTAAAACCTAAAAACTAACTTATGTTAGAGGATAATAAAGAACGAATTATTGAAGTGATAGAAAATCGAATCCTTTCCGAACATAGGAAGCATTCTAAACTATTGCCTGATGATTGGGCTAAAATAGCGGCTCATAAAATATTCGTAGAACTATTAGATATTCAAAACAAAAAAAAATAAAAAATTAAAGTTATGGGATTAGACATGTATTTGTACAAAAAGAATTTTATTTGGAGCGGAGATTGGATTAAACCCGAATTAAAGCAAGAAGTAATTGTTAAGAAAGGTGGGGAAGTTGATACTTCATTTAAATCAGAAAAGATTAAGTATGTAATTGAAGAAGCGGGGTATTGGAGAAAAGCTAACCAAATTCACCAATGGTTTGTGGAAAATGTTCAACAGGGTGAAGATGATTGTGGTAATTACTATGTGAGTAGAGAGCAATTGGAATCTTTGTTGGATATATGTAAAAAGATTGATACCGATAATTCACTCGCAGAATCTTTGCTACCAACACAAAGTGGATTCTTTTTTGGTGGTACTGAATATGATGAATGGTACTTTCAAGATGTTAAGAATACAATTGAAATTATAGAAAATTGTTTAGCCGATGAGAGTGCCGATGATTTTGAATATCATTCAAGTTGGTAAACTTTTAATATGAAAAAACTTTTATTTTTATTATCATCGGTTTTATTATTTTCTTGCCAAAAAGATGACATTGAACCGATGATAATTACTCCTAGAATTGAAACTATACCACTTAAACCAATAGAATATAGATATGATACTCTTACATCAAATGAAATCAGAGGGTTATCAGAAAGGTGGCATAACTATCATGGGAAAGGATTGGCTACTTATGCTGATTTGAACAACGATGGTGAAGAAGATGTAATTTATATTGATGAGGGAGTTTTTATCAGAACATATAAAAATGGTGCATATCAATCTCAAAAAGTTGAAGGGGTTTCTTTTATATTTGCACGCTCGGTTATACCTTTTGATGCTAATGGTGACCGATATATTGATTTTGTTGTTTTAGCTCATAACGATGAGAGGATACAACCTAATCCTGGTGAAGTTCCATATCTATTTATTAACAATGAAGGGAAGGGATTTACACCTGTAAAAATGAATGTTAAGCAGGATTTTTGGCATTTGGGAACTGCTGGGGATTTAGATAATGATGGTGATAATGATTTGGTTATTTGCACAGCTGGATCAGTAACTTATCTTAGAAATGATAAGGGTAAATTTATAGAGATACCAAATGTTGTACCAGAATCATATAAAGTTTCCCATTATGTTGGTGCTTTAATAGATGATTTTGATGATGATGGCTTTAATGATTTATTATTTTATGGGCATGAGTATGCAATTTTTGAGGATAAAAATCAAATAGCAAAAACTAGGATATTATTTGGAAACAAAGCTGGTATTTTTAATGAAGATTATTCTATTACAATTCAAGAAGAAAAAGATGGATTTGGAGTTATTATAGATGCGGTATCTTTTGATTTAAATAAAGACGGTATAAAGGAAATAATACTGATTAGAACAGGTGACCCAGTTTATTATAGATTTTACATTGGATATAAAGTTCAAATATTAAATCTAAATAATGATGTAACATCTAAATTTATTGACAATTCTTATTCTCATAACGAAGGTTGGATATGCTCAATTAAATTAGTTGATGTAAATAAAGATGGTAAAAAGGATATAATTGAGTGGGATAAAAGAAGGGAAAAATATTTTCTACAAAAATAACGTTTTGTAAATTTTTATTATATATATGTATATAGAGTTAAATTAAATGCTTGAAAAATTAAGTGTATCGTTGTTAATTTTTCTTAACTCTACTTCAATTAGTTTAGACCCTAAGTTGGTAAACGAAAAGGCAACTATTACGAAGATAGAAAAAGAAATACGTGATTATAAGAGAAAGATAGAGTGGATTGAAGTTACTGATGAAGACTTCGCTTCTCAACACGTTAAAATAGAAAAAATTAAAAAGAAAATTGAAAATCTTGACAAACAAATTGTTAAGATAAAAAAAGTTTCTGAATTAAAAACAAAGTGGGCAAAGGAGGATTCTCTTAGTTCACATATTAAATGAAAAAAGTTCTTTTAATAGCTACTTTACTTTTGGGAGTGAAAGGGGTGGCAAATGGGCAAGAGATATTTGCCTCAGCAACAAATAAGGCTGTTGATGGTTATTTGACATTAGGGTATATTAAAAATGGTTGGGGAGTATTTATCGGAAGTAGATATAACGATAGATATTTAGTATCACCAAAGAGTGGGACGATTTCAGAGCAAATGAAGTATGGTATTATTAAAACCATAGCTGAAGATAAGTGGATGGCTGGAGCAGGTGTTCAACCAACAAATGATGGGCATAAGTTAAATGCTTTTATAGGATACAATCCACTTAAATCAAAAGATTTAAAGTTATGGATGATTGGAAATATCGTTGGAGATACTTTCACACCAGGATTAGGATTATCATATAAATTAAAATAAAAAATATTTGGAAGTCTGAAAAAACTTTCTTATATTTGTAAAACAATAAGTTCTTTAACATACATCGCGTGGTAGTAGCAGCGGTAGGTAGTTCGTAAGTTTAAAAATCTTATATTTATATGTATGAAATACATAATTTATAAGACAACAAACTTAAAGAATAATAAAATTTATATTGGAAAGCATCAAACTGAAAATATAAATGATACTTACTTAGGTTCTGGTAAAGCTTTGGAAAGGGCTATTAAAAGATATGGTAAACAAAACTTTAAAAAAGAAATTCTTTTTGTATTCAATACTGAATCGGAAATGAATGAAAAGGAAAAAGAACTTGTTACTGAATCTTTTATAGCAACAAACAAAACTTATAATATGGGAGTTGGTGGGGAAGGTGGTTCTCACTTTAAAGGTAAGAAACATACAGCCGAAACCAAACAAAAATTATCCGAATGGATGAAAGCTCGTAAAGTAAGTGATGAAACAAAAGCAAAAATTTCAGAAGCCAATAGAAAGAGAGTTTTATCAGATGAAACAAAGAAAAAACTTTCTGAAAAAGCAAAACTTAGATTTCAAAATGAAGAATCTAGAAAAAAGCATTCTGAATTGATGAAAGAGTTTTATAAAAAATAAAATGGCGGGCGGGGGGCAAGGTGTCCTATGGGTCTCATAAGCCCATCTAGCTTGGTTCGATTCCAAGGCGTCGCAACAAATCTACACTACTAGATTTTTGTGAGAGTAGTATTCAAACGGCATCCTTAACAGGGCTTGGATGAGGTTCACAAAAAAATTTACAAAAATGCTTGGAAATTAGAAATAACTTCCGTATATTTGTAATAACAAAATGAGATAGTGGTTGAAGCCAACATCTAATAAAACCGAATGTGTGACCAACTCAGTTGGGAAGAAAGCCGGACACCACTACTTCATTTTGTAAAAAAAATTAAAATAAATTTTGAAATACGAAAAAAGTTTCGTATATTTGAAATAAGTTTGAAGCTTATAGGTGATGAAAGATACTCGGCTATCAAACAAAAAAGTTCTTTAAATTATTGCAAAATCCATAAGAAATCTTCGTGATTTGAAATGGATGGCCGCCTATGGTCGTTAAATAAACTTGGAAACAAGGATAAAGTGAATCAGCTTGGTTTAGTTGATTTGCGGTTCATAAATTGTTAATTTATGAGCTCGAGTAGGCAAGTGAGATATCAGTTTTTCTTAGTATGTGAGGGTAACACTTTAGCAGAGGAGAAAGATTGACCGGGTCTTTGCAGAGATTCGGTTGAGTTCGGAAGAACAATAAGAATAACTCATAGAGCTTTTGCAAGAGGTAGGGAACTAATCCCTCCCTATAATTGCGATGTTCAATATTAGAGTTTACTTAACACCAAATTGGGGAAACCCTTTAAGGTAAGATAGTGTACGAGTGGTGTCGTTATTATCCTTTTATAGAGTGTACCAGCACCTATAAATGAAGTCGACTTAAAATATGACGATAGGGATATCGTATCGGGTAGTTTAGTATTTTGTAGTTCAAAAGGCTACGAAGCTAGTGGTAAACCACTACCTGAATCTTCTGCAAACCAAACTTAATTTGCAATTATGGATTTGCAAAAATCAATATAAACAAACTAAGAAAAAGTGTTTACCAGTTCGAAGCGAAAGGTGTCTACATAGTAATGAGTTGTTCATTGCCATCAAACCCCTCAAAGGAATGGTGAATCTTTCGAAAAGCTTCTAACACCGCAAGTGTGAATCTGCTCGGCAGGGTAGAAGAAGGGGAGTAAAAAGAGAGTAGTTTCGGACTCAAAGAGTGGTTATACTTTACTAACCGACATTGATTGTTACTTCTCAAAAGGAAGTGGAAACAAAGGGAACAGATAATCCTTTAAAAGACAATCGCAATAAAGGTGTATTCTCAGCCTTATCTTTTTTTACAATTTTATTATACTTATATCTAATAATGAAAACTTTGACATTACATACGACGTGTTATCAACCGATGCTTGAAAGAGTGTGGGCGGGCATTAGTGTGTTTAATAATTCAATTAAGGATTATAATCTGTCAGGGTATTCAAAAGTAGTGTAACAACTACAATTTTTGAAAATTATTTTTAAACCCTGACTTTGAAAAAAGTTAGGGTTTTTTGTTTTGGAGTATGTTTCATTAAATGATTAACTTTTTTTGTTAATCATTATATTTATAGTAAATGACAATACTATGAATAAAATTGAAACTAAAGAATGTAAAATTCACGGAACTACGGAATTTTCATTGAGAACGGATGGGTTGTATAGATGTAAAAAATGTGCAGTTGATTCAGTACATAAAAGAAGGCATAGATTGAAAGATTTAGCCATAGAATATAAGGGTGGGAAATGTGAAAAGTGTGGGTATGATAAATCTAAAAGAGCGCTATCGTTTCATCATTTAGACCCTAAAGAAAAAGAATTTACATTATCATCTGCTAACAAAGGTTGGGAGAGTGTAAAAAAAGAAGTTGATAAATGTATCTTAGTGTGCTGTAATTGTCACATGGAAATACATGATGAGATTGAAAAGAATAAGTTGGTGTAGCTCAGCTGGTAGCAGCAATTGACTGTTAATCAATAGGTCGTAGGTTCGAATCCTACCATCAACGCAATAAGAAGTTCTTTGACATTGTGGGAAAGCCAGGAGATTAGCTCAGTTGGTTAGAGCATTTGGTTTACATCCAAAGGGTCATAGGTTCGAATCCTATATCTCCTACTGATTAAATGCCTGTATCGCATAGCGGCAATTGCTGGAGACTGTAAATCTCCTCTCTTCGGAGTTCGGTGGTTCGAGTCCATCTGCAGGCACAATCGGAATTTTGGTATAGCTGGTGCGTACGCTGGTCTGAAAAACCAGAGGAGTGTGATTCGATTTCCACAGATTCCACAATTGATTTCGTAGCTCAGTTGGTAGAGCTCTTCACTTTTAATGAAGAAGTCATGGGTTCGAGTCCCATCGGAATCACATTATAGGGAATTAGCGTAGTCCGGTATCGCGCTTCCTTTGGGAGGAAGAGGCCGTCAGTTCGAATCTGGCATTCCCTACGCATAGAGGTATAGCTCAGTTGGTTAGAGCGTTGATCTGATACGTCAAAAGTCGGTGGTTCGAATCCACCTATCTCTACAAACATCTCCTTGGTGCAATGGTAGCATACCGGTCTCCAAAACCGATGATTACAGTTCGAGTCTGTAAGGGGGTGCAACGATGGCTCTTTGGTGTAACGGATAGCACACAACACTACGGATGTTGGAGTAAGGGTTCGAATCCTTTAGGGGCTACAAACAAAATAATAAATTATGGAAAAGCAATTAGAGTATCCATATCCAAATGAATTATTTGATGCTGATGGTTATCCAACTGATGAAGCATTAGAATACATTCGTAATTGGGGATACGAAAGAGAAGGTGATGAATTAGTATTTGGTAAGTTCTTCGGCAGTGATAGCTGTGATGAATTAATTGAGTATGTAAAAGGTTTATGGAATTATGGTGAACATGCATATAAGCTTGAAGATGGTATGTTTGAATTACATACTTTAGGTTGGAGTGGTAATGAATCTATAATCTATGAATTAAAAAATACTATCCTTTGGAGTATGAAGTTCAGAGCACAATTATCTGGCGGACATTATTATTTCAGATTAGATAGTAAATGTGGTTATGATTGGAATGTCGTTAAAGAAGAAAGTAAATGGTAAAATAAGGCGAGTTGTTAGAGTGGTTATATGAAGCTCTGCAAAAGCTTTCACATTGGTTCGAATCCAATACTCGCCTCTTGATTTTGCGATGTAGCTCAATGGTAGAGCGAAAGATTCATATCCTTTAGGTTGGTAGTTCAATTCTACCCATCGCAACTTAATATGGTGGCCGTAGCCTAATGGTAGGGCGAAAGTTTGTGGCACTTTATGTGAGAGTTCGATTCTCTCCGGTCACACCAAAGGAGAGTTGCCTGAGCGGTTAAAGGAGCAGTTTGCTAAACTGTCATCGAGTAATCGGTGCATTGGTTCGAATCCAATACTCTCCGCAATAAGTCCGTATGGCGTAATTGGCAACCGCGCTGGTCTTAGAAACCAGTTTGTGAAGGTTCGAATCCTTCTATGGACACAAAAAACAAATTGTTAATATGTAAAATTAAAGATTATGGAATACAAACGGCTATCTGATGGTAAAAAGGTTATGCTAAATGATTATCTATTCGATTACTTATACGAACATGATGATGTTGATATACTAATCGGATGTGATTCGCAAAACTATGTTGATAAGACAATATATGCCATTGTAGTAGCATTGTATCATAGAGGTAAAGGAGCACACGTCTTATTTAGAAGATGGAATACACAAAGAGAAAGAGTAAGGGCAACCAGATTATTGAATGAAGTTTGGTATGCAATTGAAGTTGCGGAAAGTATTAAAAATGCAGGTTTACCAAAAGTTAAATGGATTGATATTGACCTTAATCCTGATCCACGATTTAAATCTAATGAGGTATTCAGACAAGCGGTTGGTATGGTTGAAGGGATGGGGTATAAAGTTAGATATAAAACATTAGGGCCTATTGCAACTTATGCAGCAGATCATATTGTGAAAACTTAAAATATATTTGGATAAGTGAAATACTTTTCGTATATTTGTAAACGATGAAGATAATTAATTGGGATAAGTTAAGGTATAGATTTATTGACATGTCAGGTGCAAGTTTGGCAATTGATACAACATCGACAACTGATGGAGCTGATGGTAAAACTACCTATTTTCTAGCCCTATGTGATGCTGATGATGTGGGAGAAAACCTAATCGAAGTATGGTTAAAAGAGGGTGAATTTGATGAATTCTTAATGAGTGTAAATTTACCCCAACAACAAATTACACCAAACATAAAAAGAGTGTTTCGTAAAAAAGACCTTTTGGATATAACTAGCTTTTTAAATCAAATGGGAAATGAATTGATAAAAAATGGAATGGTAAATAGCTATCTTTCATTGATTGGAGATATGCAACGACAAAAGAAAATAAAAGCACAATCACATAATAGTTCTTCTTATTTAGCAAATTTACCATTTTAATGCTCGGTTGGACTAGGGGTTAGGTCACATCCCTTTCACGGATGTAGCACGGGTTCGAATCCCGTACCGAGTACATTTCAATTATTGGTGGTGGGAACCAGAAAGTATGTGATGAGCATACACCCACAATTGCTCCTAAAACATTGCTGGCGATGTGCATGACTTGTAATCATGATAACTTGGTTCGATTCCGAGTGGGAGCTCAACTAATTCGTTGAGGTATATGTCAACCATCGCATGACGAGGAGGTGCATGTAAAGATGAATTAGTAATTTGGGATGTTAGTAGAGTTGGTTACAATGCCACCCTGTCACGGTGGAGGTCACGGGTTCGAATCCCGTACATCCCGCAAAACACAATTCGGTTGTATATGCAATTAGCTCGGCAACCGCTAGTATCTGAAGATGTGAGATAATTGTGTTTTACCTTTTGGGCCCATAGGTAAAGGGATATACCCTCTCACTTCTAATGAGATATTCCTAGTTCGAGTCTAGGTGGGCCTACTAAAAATTGAAACTTTGTATATTTATATTAAACAACTTAAAGGTTCGAATATGAAATGTATAAAATGTAATAAAGAGCATGATGGTTCTTTTGGAAGTGGTAAATATTGTTGTAGAGCGTGTGCAAATTCTAGATCGAGGAGTGAAGAAGTAAAGCAAAAAATTAGAGAAGGAGTTCGTAAAGCAGATTATCTAAATGATAGTGAGTGGAAAGAAAAAGTAACTATTGCCAATAGAAGCGAAGAAAAGAAATTAAAGACTAAGCAAACTTTTAAAGAAAAGCGAAATTATAATACTGCTCATATATGGAGTATCAAACGATGGATAAAAGAAGAGAGAGGTAATAAATGTGAAGAATGTGGTGTAGAAGAATGGAATGGTAAAAAATTAACAATGGAAGTTGATCACATCGATGGAAATAAAAATAATAATATTTTGGATAATTTAAAAGTATTGTGTCCAAATTGTCATTCTCAAACTTCAACTTGGAGGAAAAAGAAAAAATAATCACAAACAAAAAAATATGAAAAAGATTAGTAAACTATTGATTTTGTTCTTTATCACAATTGCCTTCATTCCTCATAAAACTGAAATAAAAAAGACGGAAGAGCAAATTGTAGATGAGATAATAGAGAAGGAAAGGCCAGAATATCATTTGGTTACCGCAACAACTTATTCAATCACCGAAGAAGAAACTGATTCAACTCCTTTACTTACTGCGAGTGGATATAAATTGGATAGTATAAATCCAAAGAAAGATAAAGTGATAGCGGTAAGTAGAGACCTGAAAAGGAAGTTAAAGTTTGGTGAAAGAGTAAGAATTAAGGGTGCGGGTAAATTAGATGGTATTTACTATGTTAGAGATTTAATGAATAAAAGATTCAGAAATAAAATAGATATTCTTATTAATCCCAATGACGATGGTAATAAGTTTACAAAAGTAAAATTATATCCAATAAATAAAATACTAAATTAGTATGAAAAAGAAACTAAAAACATTAGAGGAGCATAATAGAATGGCGTGGAGTAATCAACAAAGTTTTTATGATTTATCAAAGCCACAAAAGAATGGAATAGGATGTCCTAAGTGTGGAGAGGAGATGTGGGATTCAAATCCTATGATTACTCTAACTTCATATCCTGCTCAAAAAAATGTTCATTGTGATTGTGGATTTGTTGGATATAGATATGCATAATCATTTGGATATATGAAATTTATTTCGTATATTTGATTTATTATTAAGAGATGCCGAGATGTTGAAATAGGTAGACAAGACAGACTTAAAATCTGTTGGACTGCAAAGTCCGTGCGGGTTCGATTCCCGCTCTCGGTACACATTATCGTTCTTTGGTATATAGGAGAAAAAATTATGGAAATAGTATATTTTGTTTTAGGAGTAGTCACAGTTCTTTTAGTATTAGGAGTTGTGGTTATTGTTAAGGTAAGTAATTCAGTAAAAAAATTGGAAGAAGAAGTTCAATTTTTAGAAAGAGGTTCTAATGATGTAGCAAATGATATACATCGTAGAGTTGATGATGAGATAAGAGATTTGCAAGCTCAATTAAAGGATGCATTGGATTTTATTGGTGATACCAAAGATATTTTGCATAAACGAATCGATGATGAGGTAACTCATATTTCATCTATGGTAGATTCAAGATTAGATAAATTAGAAAATAAATTAACAATTAAAAAATAAATCAATTAAAGAACGATAATGTAATGGGGATGTAGCTCAGTTGGCTAGAGCATTAGATTTGCATTCTAAGGGTCATGGGTTCGACTCCCTTCATCTCCACTTTGTAATGATTCGTAAGAATGACGGAACAGACGCTAAGTATGAAATGGAAACGTTTGAAGCTCGTATAAAGGAGTGGATTCGATACAAAGCGTACAGACATTACAAAACTTATACGCCAGAGTGGCGGAATGATAGTGTGTACAACTATTAGACGTACCTAATCCGGAGTGGTGCAGTGACCGAAAAGGACTGCGTGAAGGTAATCAGCCCTTCCTCTGGCACCTTTATTGAAATCGTTGATTTAGATGATAAATCAGAATATCGTTTATTTCAACGATTTTGGGCTTGTAGCTCAGACGGTTAGAGCGGCACACTCATAATGTGAAGGTCGTTGGTTCGAATCCATCCTGGCCCACAATAAGCGGATATCGTATAATGGTTATTACTCCTTCCTTCCAAGTAGGAGATGTCGGTTCGATTCCGGCTATCCGCTCAAAGATGAATAGACTACACTAAGGGTTAGTGGCTAGCTAAAGGGTCTCATTCGGTATCTACAAGTCCGAAGTTCATCTTTTATTGCCCTTTAGTATAACGGTAGTACGACAGATTTTGGTTCTGTTTGTTGAGGTTCGAATCCTTGAGGGGCAACCAATTGATAATCAATGACTTATTTTTCCCAAATTACTTGGTAAATTCAGATATTTTTACTATCTTTATTATGTAATAAAAACAAAAGATATGAATAATTGGATTACTCCTATGGAGATTGTAAAAGAAATTAAAGAGATTGGTTCTTATGAAGGTCATTTCGATTCCCTAAGTGGTACATTGGAATGGTTTGACAAAGAGAGAGAAATCACTATTTACGCCACACCAAATTGGGAAACCGAAGGTGAAGTTCCATTTGATGTTAATTTAGATAACGAAATTGGATATCACAATGTATGTACCATTAAAATGGTAAAAGGTGATAAATCTACACAGCTTACTCATTACTTAAATGTTTTAATGATGATTATGAATCATTATAAAGATTGTGAGGTGGATTCTTTTAAAACTTGGAATGAAGCTCCTTATGGAAATGATGATGAAGATGAAAATGATTGGTTAGAAAATCGTTTATCGGAAGATTCATTTCCTCACTATGTAACTAACGAAGAAGCTGATGAAGATTATCGTACTACATTAGTGCAAGATGAACAAAGGTATGAAAATTCAAAAAAATTCACCGGTGTTACACAAGCTATTTTAGATATGGTAGAAAGACAAGGGGATGCCTCTTATACTGAAATGAATGAATTTTATAAGAAAGTATTTGGTTCGAATAGTTTTTCTCACATTCTAAAAGCGTTAAGAATACCTTATAAAAACCGACCAACCAAAAGATATTTACTCAAAGTTGGTAAGAACTATGAAGTGAGAATGGCTAATCCATCAAATTGGGTTGTAAAACATTATTAAAAAAGAGTTAAGAAATTTAAACTAAAAGGTTATGAAAAATTACCAAATTGTTTTAATGAGTGTTATTTCATTTGCGGTTGCTTATGGAATTCTAAGTGGTTCAGTTCCCTCACATTATTTTGCTGGAGAGTTGAACGAATTAGGTTGTGCAGTTATTGCATTATCTATGGGATTATTATCCCTATTTGGTATTGATTGGAAAGGATTATTTAATTGGTTAGTAAAATGAAAGTAATATTCATTGATGTAGATGGCCCATTATCTTGGGGAAGTTGGGGAGATGGTGAAGTAAAAATAATGGGTGGAACTTCACAAGAATTTAAGATACCATACTCATGGGATAAAGCTGATTGTGAAGCATTGGGTGAAATTATAAAACAAACTAACGCTAGATTAGTAGTATCATCTGATTGGAGAAAACATTATACTCTTAATCAGTTGGCTATGATATTCGAACACTATGGTATTGGTAGGTGGAATTTATTAGATACTACTACACATTTCAATCCTAAAAAGAAAATGAGTTCATCAGGCGATTGGGATAGAGCATGTGAGATTGAAGTGTGGGTTAAATCATTTAAACCTACCAATTGGATTTCAATTGATGATATGCAATTAAACTATGGATATAAATCATTAGGTATTCCACAATGGCATCATGTTCAGGTTAGTGGTGATTGGGGATTCGGTGGTAAGTTAAGAGATAAGGTTGATGAATGTATTAAAAAATTAAACCGATGAAAAAGTTGTTAAAAAAGATTAAATATTTTATTGGAGAAATATTGTTAGGATTTAAAATTGCTGAAGAAAATAGAAATAAATCCCAATGGGGAAAATTTTAATTATTAATCACTAAAATATAAACTATGAGTTTTTTATTAACTTACTATCTCATTACATTGGCATATTGCGTATTTATGTCATTCAGAAAATGGAATAGAGATGTAAGAGCAGGAGGGTTGGGTATAACACCTGGTTTAGACACAATGGCATTATTAATAATGTGTTGGGCTTTAGCACCAGTTGATATATTCTTAACTTGGGTTAGAATTTACAAAGAAGCTGAAGAAGCTAGGAGAAAACACTCCGATACCGAAAACAGCTTAGATGGTTTGAAATAATCATCAATTTGGAGGCTTGCCAGAGTGGTTGAATGGAACGGTCTTGAAAACCGTCATACTGGAAACGGTATCTGGGGTTCGAATCCCTGAGCCTCCGCATATTGTAGTGTGTTGAAATTGGCAGACAAGCCCTCCTGTCTCGGGGGTAGGGAGCATCTGATAAACGTAGAATAATGGGTTGACCACAATGCCGGCGTATGTTCTATGGCTAAAGACCCTTTGGATGGTTCGAATCCTCCCACTACAGCCAAATAAATAAAGTAATGAGTTATACAATAGAGAAAACAAAAATCAAAGATTGTTTGGTTATACGACCACAAACTTTTAAAGATGGGAGAGGTTATTTTTATACTCCATTTGTAAAGAATGTATTAGAAGATTCTATAAAGCAGGTAATAGGGCAAGATATAGAATTTGTGCAAGATAATGAATCTTTCTCTGTGGAAAATGTTATTAGAGGAATTCATTTTCAACAAGGAGAATGGGCTCAATCAAAATTGGTAAGATGCGCTTTTGGATTGGTTAGAGATGTTATTGTTGATTTAAGGCATGATTCGGAAACCTATGGAAAGCATATAACTGTTGATTTAAGCCATAATAACAATAAGATGGTATTTGTACCTAAAGGATGTGGACATGGATTTTCAGTTTTATCAGCATCAGCGGTTTTTAATTACAAAGTTGATAATTATTATAACAAGGATTCGGAAGGAGGAATTGTTTACAATGACCCTACATTAAACATTGATTGGGGATTTGATACTTTTTTTGCCAAAGTTTCTGATAAAGATAAAAAACTTCCAAACTTTAAACTATAATGGAATATAAAGATTATATAAGGGATGTAATCGATTTCCCACAAAAAGGTATCGTTTTTAGAGATATCACTCCACTACTATCTTCACAAAAGGCATTCTCATCGGCAATAGATGATTTATCCATTTTGATAGATGATAAATTTGGAATTGTAAATATTGCTGGAGTAGAAGCTAGAGGATTTATATTCGGAGCAGCAATTGCAGCTTTAAATGGTGAAGCATTTATACCTATCAGAAAAGAAGGAAAACTCCCACCACCAAAAGTTGCAACATTCTCCACCAAAGAATATGGAACTGAAATGCTAGAAGTAAAAGAATGTGAGGATAAATTTAATAAAGTAATTATTGTAGATGATGTGTTGGCAACAGGAGGTACATTAATAGCAGCTGAAAAGCTACTAAATAATGCAGGATATAAAGTGATTGGAGCAGTAACTTTAATAGATTTATCCTATTTACATTCCGATATTAAAATAGGTGGAAAACCTGTATATAGTTTAATCAAATATTAATATGGCAGATTTTAGTAAACAATGGGCAGAGATATATGATACCGAATTTCCGTGGGATTTTGATATTGAAGAGGAAGCTGAAACTATTCCAAAAGGATATTACAAACCAATGATATGTGAGGGGTTTGGATTCATAGCAATTGAAGTTGGATTGGATGGGGAAACCTATCTTATATTTGATTCTGGTTTAGATGGAGTTGATAAAGTTCATTATAAAAAGTTTATGGAAAAACAAAAATTAAAATCCGTAGGAATTTAATATGGGTAAGTTCTATGAAGATTTGCTAATCCTTAATGAGTTGGTTAGGAAATTAGAAAAAAAAGATAAAGTAAGTGAATTTATAATAAGGGCATTGAGAAATATGAAAAATGACCCAAACAAATCAATATCAGATGTCATCAAAGAAACCAAAAAAGAATTCTAATATTAACGATGGGCATTATTTAGAGTTGATGGATAGAATTCATATTGTTATGATGAACATTCAAGACCATCTATTAGAACATCCATTAACCGAAATCCATTCTGATATAGAAAAGAAATTAACATCTGCCCAAAATAATCTATGGAAGGCCTATCAATTAGTAGGAGAGAAAGAAAATGATAAGTGATAAAAAGGGTGTGGAAATGGAGTTAATTCTTCATCACCTAAAACATAATATAAAAACTGAATTACGTCAATCCTCAATAGATGGTATCGGTGTATTTGCTATAAAAGATATACAAATTGGTGAAGAAGTTTTCCCACAATGGCCTTATGATAGTGGTTTATATATAGTGGAAAACCGTAGATTTTTAGAAGTGCCTGAAGAAGTTCGAAACATTATAGATAAACATTACATTAGTAGGGTAGATGGTTTTAGAATAATTAGATTGTTTAACGGTCTTAATTTCTTCTACAACTCATTTTGTTTTTGTAATAGTTCATATCCCCACATCGGAAATACAAACATTTCAAACGATGGAATTGCAATTAAGGATATCAAAAAAGGGGAAGAAATTTTAGAAGCATACACCGAAAACATTCCTTTGTAATATCAAATTTTTTTATTACATTTGATTAATGTCAAAAGAACTTATCGATAGATTCCAAAGAGAATATCCATTTCACTTCGATTATGTAAGAAGGTTGAAAGAGGAGTTTGAAATCATAGAAGAAAAAGGATTCGTTGAAACCTACAAACAGGTTTGGGATATAGTTCAAGTCATTAAAAGAAGAAATTCACTTTGGTTATTAAGAGGAAGTGGTGCTAGTTCGTTGGTAGCTTATTATATGGGTATTCACGACATTGACCCCATAAAAGAAAACATTCCATTAGAGAGATTCCTTAATTGGACAAGAGAAGACCAACCTGATTTTGATATAGATGTACCATACGATATTAGAGATACAATTTTAGAAGATGTTGGTGAGTTGTATCCAAATATGGTTTCTCGTATTTCAAATAGAGTAAAGTATTCAGAAAAGACTGCATTAAGAGAAGCAATCCGTCAATGTGGATATCGTAAGTTTGTTCCTAAGTGGTTTAAGATTGAAAAGATATTTTCAGATGTGGAAACACAACAAAAGTGCTATCGAATTGCGGAAGAACTATTAGGTAAACAAAGAAATTGGAGTAAACATTGTGGTGGTATTGTAATTTGGAAAGATGGAATACCAGAAGAACTCATACTGAAAGAAAATCAAATAGCAGTAGATAAGTATGATGTAGAGGAACACAATTGGATAAAGATTGACCTTCTTTGCAATAGAGGGTTAGCTCAATTAAGAGAGTTAGACCCAATTACAAAGTTATCTGAATACCCATTTGATGATAAACTTACATCGGATTTATTGTGTAGTGGTGATGTATTAGGTTTGACACAAAGTGAGAGTAGAACGATGAGAAAAACTATTCTTGCTATTCAGCCAAAGAATATGTACGATGTTGCATTAGCATTAGCACTTATCAGACCGGCAGCAGCAGATGGTGGTAGAAAAGCAAGTTATTTTAGAGATGGAAAGGCAATGTTTGTGTATGATGAAGATGCACTTACATTTATATCATCTGCAATAGGGTGTACTCTTTCGGAGGCGGATAGATACCGAAGAGGTTTTGCTAATTTGAGAGCCGATATAATAAAGGAGTTCAAAGAAAAATGTAATAATGTAGATGTGCTTAAAGAATTATCACATCTTCGTAAGTATTCTTTCGCAAAAGGGCATTCAATAGCCTATGGGCAAATGGTGTGGGCGTTAGCATTTCATAAAGCGAGAAGACCGAAAGAGTTTTGGAGAGCAACTCTAAAGCACAATCAATCATCGTATAAGAAGTGGGTTCACAAAAGGGAAGCGATAATAAATGGTGTGAATCTAAAAAACGATGAAGATGGAACGATATACGACCAGTTTGTAAAAAGTGGATGGTGGGATTCAAAAGAGTTCTTACCTAATACTCTTTATGAAAAAGATGGAAACCTTACATATTTTTCTGGCATAGTGGCAAACTTTCGGAAACTAAATCGATATGGTAAGAGTTGTGTGTTGATGACGATAGGGGTAGGAAATGGTAAGTATTTGGATTTAGTAATCAATAAGAAGTATCCATTTGGATATTATGGTTGTATAGAGGGTAGGGGAATAGAAAAGGAGCAATTTAACTCCACATTTATCGAAGTGGAGGATTTTAGAGCTTTTAACTTGGTAGGAAGTTCAGAAAAAAAGTTCGAAAAGTTTTTTATTTAGAAAATTTTTTCGTATCTTTGTATTCACAAATCAAAATACTGACAAATTGTCATTATTTGGTTGGTGGTATAGGAATTGTAAAATAATGTAAAACTAAAAAATAAAATAAATTATGAGCGTAAATGTACAACCATTACACGACAGGGTTATCGTAAAACCTGCAGAAAAAGCGGAAAAGACCGCTGGAGGTATTATCATTCCCGATACCGCACAAGAAAAACCACAAAGGGGTGAAGTAGTAGCAGTTGGTAAAGGTGCTAAAAGAGATGAACCTATGACTGTGAAAGTTGGGGATACAGTTCTATTCGGAAAGTATAGTGGAACTGAAATTGAAATCGAAGGTGAGAAATACCTTCTATTAAAAGAAACCGATATTTTTGTAATCCTTTAAAATTAAAAAGAAAAAGTTTATGAGTAAAATTATTAAGTTTGACACTGAAGCAAGAAATGAATTGAAAGCCGGTGTTGATAAGTTAGCAAACGCCGTTAAAACTACATTAGGCCCAAAGGGTAGAAATGTAATCATTCAAAAACAATTTGGAGCACCACATATCACAAAAGATGGTGTAACCGTAGCGAAAGAAATTGAGTTGGAAAATCCTATTGAAAATATGGGAGCTCAATTGGTGAAAGAAGTTGCATCTAAAACCGCTGACCAAGCTGGTGATGGTACTACAACTGCAACCGTATTAGCACAAGAAATCTACAATTTAGGATATAAGAATGTAGCAGCTGGTGCTAACCCAATGGATTTGAAGAGAGGTATTGATAAAGCAGTATCAGTAGTAGTGAGTGAATTACAAAACATCTCTAAAAAGATTTCAACTAATACTGAAATTGAGCAAGTAGCAACCGTATCGGCTAATAACGATTCAGAGATTGGTAAAATGATTGCAACTGCGATGGATGTAGTTGGAAAAGATGGTGTTATCACTGTTGAAGAAGCAAAGGGTACTGAAACCGAAGTGAAGACCGTAGAAGGTATGCAGTTTGATAGAGGTTATCTTTCTCCTTTCTTTGTAACTAATCAAGAAAGTATGGAAGCTGAATTGCAATCACCATACATTCTCCTATATGATAAGAAGATTTCAACTCTTAAAGAAATCCTTCCTCTATTAGAACAATCCGCACAAACTAACAAACCACTATTGATTATTTCAGAAGATGTTGATGGTGAGGCATTAGCGGCATTGGTTGTAAATAAATTGAGGGGTTCATTGAAGATTGCAGCCGTTAAGGCACCTGGCTTCGGTGATAGAAGAAAAGAGATGTTGGAAGATATCGCAGTATTGACAGGTGGAACCGTAATCTCTGATGAGAAAGGTTTAACTTTGGAGAAAACCACATTGGATATGTTGGGAACTGCTGAAAAGATTAACATCGATAAGGAAACTACAACTATCATCAATGGTAAGGGTAGTGGCGATGATATTAAAGCCCGTATTCAATTGATTAAGAACCAAATCGAAAAAACAACTTCTGATTATGATAAAGAGAAGTTGCAAGAAAGATTGGCTAAATTGAGTGGAGGTGTTGCTATTCTTTACATCGGTGCAACTACTGAAGTTGAGATGAAAGAGAAGAAAGATAGAGTAGATGATGCATTGCACGCAACAAGAGCAGCGGTAGCAGAAGGTATCGTTCCTGGTGGAGGTGTTGCTTTAATCAGAGCAATCTCTGCATTAGAAACTCCAACTAAAATTGAGTTAATTGGTAAGGATACTGATTATGTAACCGGTGTTCAAATTGTTAAGAAGGCATTAGAAGCACCTTTAAGAACTATTGTTCAAAATGGTGGTGGAAGTGCTGAGGTTGTAATCAATGATGTGAAAAATGGTGATGGTAACTTTGGATTTAATGCTAGAACCGAACAATTTGAAGATTTAGTGGCAGCTGGTATTATTGACCCAACAAAGGTAACGAGATTGGCATTAGAGAATGCTGCATCAATTGCTTCCCTTCTTCTTACTACTGAATGTGTGGTAGGAGTAAAGAAAGAGGAAAAGGATTCAGCACCACAAATTCCTCCTCAAATGGGATTCTAAAACCTTAAAATGGTAAAAAATAATAGGAAAAAGGCTTGGTAATTCAAGCCTTTTTTCGTATATTTGTAGTAACTAAAAATTATTAAATGAAACCATATTTTGATTATTGGTATAGAAGAACTTTAAAAGATGGGTTAAAGGCCATAAGATTAGTAATAGGATTAGGATTAGCGGTATCGTTTGGATACTCGGTAAATCTACCTATTGGTATTATGGTGTTTGGCTATGTATTAGTTGATACACTTATTGATAAAAATTAAACAAATAAAATGAAAAACTTTAAAACTTCAGAGCTATTTATCATAGCAATTACGGTATTATTAATCTTCGTATCGGAGTATTACTACCTCATTCAAAATAATGTAAATAAGGCAATCTTCATTGGATTATGGCCTCCTACTATATTGGGACTCTTAAATTATGTAAATTCTAAAACCCGAAAATAAATGGAAAATTTAGATTTATATATTCTCACGTCAGTTGTTGCAACTTTATTCATCGTTTTCTTTGTTGCCATTTGGAGAGAACTAAAAAATGTAGATGAGAATTCGTATAAATATGAAAGAGAAGGTGGGCCGAGAGCGGCACTCTTTAATCTTATGGCTAAGTTGTTTGAAGACGAGAAAACACCAGTAAAAGATAAAAAGATTATTTATAGAGCCGTTAGCCGTACTATTTCAGATATGGAAAGTGATGGAATTTATTTCCCCACCGAAGTTAAAGAAGAGCTAAAAAAACAAAGGGATGAAATGATGTGTGAATATAGTGGATTACCTTCAGTAAAATCTTATGGAGAAATTAAAAAGCTGATAGAAAAATGAAAAATCTAATAGTTGTTTCTCATCCTGATAAAAGTAGTTTTTGTTATAATGGTATAATGAAAACGATAGATGAAACTCTTCGTCAAAATAAAGAGGAAGTTCATATATTGGATTTATATAAACAAAACATTACCTTTAAATTTCAGAAGGAAAAGGTTGAAGAATACAAACGATTAGTTCAATGGGCAGAGAGGATTTATTTTATATCGCCGGTTTGGTGGTTTAGATGTACTCCTGCTTTGGAATCATTTTTTGACCAGGTATTTACCCCTGGTTTTGCTTATAAATTTATTCCAATTACCAAACAATACGGCTATCCTAAACCCCTATTAAAGGATAAGAAAGTAAGAACATATCTAACGCATGGAGCACCCGCTTTACCAGTTTTAACACTTTATCTAAATTCAGTCAAGTTAAGATTAGTGATGGGTGTGTATTCATTTGTGTTTGGGTGGTTTAAAACGAAGACTAGGCAGTTTTGGAGTGTACCATTTGTTTCACTTAATGATAGAATGGTTTATTTGGAAAAGGTTAAGCAAGATGTTAAATCAGATTTAAAGACTTGTTAAATCAACTCTTTTTTCGTATATTTGTAATATGAGAGAAAACAAACCAAATTTGGGTTACGCTTGTATCAATTTGAGCATGGGTAAAAATGTTACCACTAATCGTGCAATGATTAAAAGAACATTTGAGGCTAAAGGTTTAGATTATGTATCTGAATTGGCGTTGGCTAATTCTAAAGATATTATAAAGATATTAGAATGGAATAGAATGAATGGTATTATGCTATTTCGTCTATCATCCACTATCATTCCGTGGGGTGACCATATTGATATTACACAACTAAAGGATTACAAAGAAATTAAATTTGAATTAAAGAAAGCAGGGGATTTTGCTAAGTTTTGGGGAATGAGAATCAACTCTCATCCAGGCCCATTTGTTGTTTTGACATCACCTAATGAAAGTGTTGTAAAGAATGCAATAGCTGATTTGGAACTACACGCGAAGATATTCGATATGATGGGGTTATCGAAAACTCCATTCAACAATATCAATATACATTGTAATGGGGTTTATGGAGATAAACAAAGTGCAATGGATAGATTTTGTGAGAACTTTATGAAGTGTTCTCCATCGGTACGCAAACGATTGACAGTGGAGAATGATGATAAGGCCTCAATGTATTCAGTAAAAGATTTGATGTATATTCACAAAAAGATTGGTATTCCAATTGTGTTTGATTATCATCATCACCAATTTTGTACCGGAGACCTTTCAGAAGAGCAGGCATTAAAGTTGGCAGCAACTACTTGGCCTGAGGATATTAGGCAAGAAGTTCATTATTCGGAATCAAAGGCATTGCACGAAAACAATCCAAAAGAAAAACCACAGGCTCATTCAGATTATATCAATAACTTACCCAACACTTATGGAATAGATGTTGATATAATGGTTGAGGCAAAAGCAAAAGAATTGGCAATATTACCATTTATTAACCAAACTATATGTGAGTATAGTGGATTAAGAGCAACAACTGCGTACTAAATGAAATTTATCTATTTACCAACAATCAATTTACTGATTGTATTTTTTAATAAATCAGGTAGCACACTCTTTGGTGCGTGGATAGAGAATTTAGTTTCATTTTTAGGCTTACCGTTTGAACTTAAAACCGATATGGATGTTGATTATATGGATTATATAATCAATGTTTACGAAAAGAGACCTAAGATTTATTTCTTTGTTCGTAATCCATTAGAAAGAATGATTACATCTTTTTATTGGGTACATACATTTGATATACGCTCAAAGATTGATAAATATCCTTTGGAAGAGTTTGTGCAATTTGCTGATAATATAGAATTGCAAATTATGGAATCGAATGATATGCATCTTCTTCCACAAAGTTGGGATTTGGTAAAGATTAACAATTACATGAATGAAAGAGAGAATTCAATGTTTGAGTTTCAGAATTTCAGATATGATAAAAGATTTTTTAAAGGGTGTGATTTAGTAATTATCCAAATAGAAAAGTTTCAAAGAAATTTTGATGCACTTATGCAGTTTGCATTTACGCAAAGACATACTATCAATTATAGAGTATTAGAGGATATTTCCGATAGTGTTTACTATAAGAATTCATTTGGATTGATTAAGGAATTGCATGAGAATAAAAATAGATTTGAAAAAATGTTTTCAACAATACTTTACAATTTTGTTGAAACAAATATAAAAAAAATACCACATCATAATAATTTATATAAAGGGATGTTGGAAAGATTAGAAAAAATAAAGGAGGGAGTAAAATCCCTTAATAAGATAAATGAAATTATTGCAAACGAAAGTAAATGGTTAGGGTATGATAATTCCTTAATTTTAAATATGAATAGATTTTTATGATGAAAGCATTAACTTACGATGACATTCAATTAGTACCTGCCTATTCGGAGGTTACTTCGAGGCAAAACATTCAACTCAAAACACTATTGAGTAGGAGATATGGATTATTACATCCGATAGTTGCTTCTCCTATGGATACTATATGTGGAGAAGAAATGGCCTACAAAATGTTTTTATTAGGAGGTGTTGGTTGTATCCATCGTT
>VFQS010000234.1_pt1 | contig 72321 bp, 62 predicted proteins | sample 3512361 | NCBI WGS metagenome assembly VFQS01 (sample SAMN10412375, study PRJNA504923) | tailings metagenome | isolation source: Relicate 1 Philex TSF3 active mining | place: Philippines | reverse complement strand
TAGGACTAGTTTCTCTCTTCTCCAAAAATTGGCTATTCCTTCCACGTAACATCAGTCAAAAAGTTAAAATTATGCACATAATCAATGTGTATCCATATATGTGTCAACGCATCAACATCACATTACCCAACGAAACACTACAGCTACTCGATCGCATTGCCCCCAAAGGCGATCGCAGTCACTTCATTGACCAAGCCGTTAAATACTACATCAACGCCGAAGCCAAGAAAAATCTACGCGAAAAGCTCAAACAGGGCGCATTGCGTCGCACAGATCGAGACTTAGGGATTACTCAAGACTGGTTTAATATCGATGAGGAATCATGGCAAAACGGAAAATAGAATTTCCCAAGAGAGAGAGGCGAAATCTATTTGCGGACTATGTGACATCTGTAGTACTTCTCAATCAGATTCGTTCCATTGATAAACAATACTTAGTCAAAAGAATAGGTATCGTCTCCGATCACCTCATGGGATATGTGGATAATGCAATTCAAATCAGCTTAGGATTGATTGAACTATAGAAGTTCGCGATCGCCTATAACAACCTTGCTACGATAAATACAACTTACAACTATCTTCGTCTAGGGCGACGCGCCGATCGCTTAATTGGTGGTTCATCCTCATAAGGTTTTTCGTAATTATTGCCGTAGGACTTAGGGCGATCTCCAAAATCATCATTGAAATCATCTTTGTCCCAATCATCGAAACCATCCACATCACCTTTGTAGACATTTCTGGGCGGATCTAAAGGTTCAGCATAGGGATCGGTAAAATTGTCTTGATAAGACCGATCAAATTCGCTTTCTCGATCAAAATTAAAATCTTGGGGTGGACGGGATTTGGTGCGGGGGCGGCGTTTAGGTTTGGGGCGAGGGGCGCTATATTCATCTTCATAAAAATCACGCTCTTGACGACTTTGATAGAGCTTAGTTGCTTGTTGCCCTGCTTGGTTAAAGAGTTTGCCAAGCTTTTCATCGATCGCAAAGCCTTTGCGGGTTTGAATAGCGATCGTGCCACTAATGCGATCGTGGAAAGCTTGACGCTTTTCGTTGTCAACGATCGCGAAAGCAGCATCGGCAACAAAGGGAATCCATGCAAAGACAATCAGGGTCGAGGTGATGGTTTTAATCAAAAAAATCGAGCAAACAAAGACAAAAATCTCCCGCTTCATAAATGCGCCGAGTCCAGCCGTTTTGCCATATTCCGCATCAATCACGCGAATACTGATCAGCCATCTACCAAAGCTTTGTCCCTGTGCGCGTGCGGCAATAAATACGCGAAAGACAAACCATGTCGAGATGAATATAAATAGATGCAAAGGGTTGGCAGGGTCAATCGAAAATATGGAGACGGTTAATTCGGAAATAAACCAACAACTTAAAAAGTCTACGATGAGCGCTCCGAGGCGTTGATTGACTGTAGCAAGGGGATAGCGGCTGTAGGCTGGCTCGAAGTCCATTGTGATTGATTCTGGTGATTGCTTGATTCGTGATGAAGGCACAGAGTTATATTCTATGCCTTTATAATTGCACTTACAGCGCAAAGCGCTGAAGCAAAATCCAAAGAAATTTTTAAAAGTGCCGCTTTCAAAAATTTCTTTGTAATCTAAGGGGCAAAATCACCATGACACAGGCGATAACTCGTAAATCTCTCAATGCCTCACTATATGAGACAGACTTTTTGCTATGGACTGAAGAAACTGTAGCCAAGCTCAAGGCTAGGGATTTTGAACATGTAGACTTGGAAAACTTGATAGAGGAGATCGAGAGCTTGGGGAAATCAGATAAAAAAGAAATAAAGAGTCGCCTTACAACTTTGCTTGCCCATTTGCTTAAGCGCATATATGTCAATATGCCTCAAGAGTTCAATGGCTGGGAACGGACGATTAGAAATCAAAGAACTGATCTTGAGCTAGCGCTGATGGATTCTCCCAGCTTAAAAACTATATGGAATGATGCTTTTGATATTGCTTTTCGGCTTGCATTGCGAGATGTTAGGGATGAGTATGAGAAAAAAGGCTATCAAATTCCTGACCAATGGCAATTTAGCCGTGACATTGAGGCGATGTTGAGCGTAAAGTTTTGGGATGAATAATCATTCAAATAATCATTTAGCGATCGCCATTGGCAACACCAGAATTAAGGCAGTTGTTTTTGGTAGCGATCGCCAAATTCTTGAGGAATATGCCTTTACCCATGACCAATTACCAATTTTAGAAGCACAGCTTGCGGATCGAAATTTTGAAAACATTGCGATCGCTTCAGTCGTTCCTGAATTGCTTACCATTTGGCAGGAGTTACCGCAAACCCAAATTATTAAAACTGCTGATGTGCCTTTGTATGGTTTGTACCCAACGATGGGATGTGATCGAGCTTTGGCGGCGTATGGTGCAGGAGAAATCTATGGTTATCCTGTGTTAGTAATTGATGCGGGAACAGCGATTACTTTAACGGGAATTGATGCGGATAAGGCTTTAGTTGGTGGGTCAATTGTGGCAGGGTTGCGATCGCAGTTTTTGAGTTTGTATCAAAATACGGCAGCTTTGCCCGATGTACATATTCCCGAATCCTTACCAAATCGTTGGGGCATGGATACGCCTAGCTCAATTCAAACAGGGATTGCTCACATATTTTTGTCAGGTTTACAGGCTTACATTGATGATTGGCGATCGCTATTTCCTCATAGCAAAGTGATAATTACTGGAGGAGATGGAGAGCATTTAGTGAAATGGGGACTGCAAGTAGATATAATTGATAAGAATCTAATTTTTTGGGGAATTAGTGCCTTGCTATGAGTTTTAATCCAAAGCTTTGTCGCAATGAGAGCGAAGTTGAAAGTAAATTAATCGTCCAGTATCTTTTGCCTACACTTGGTTATGACGCAAGTAAATGGCATCAGGAAGTTGCTTTAGGGAGCATTCGTTTAGATTTTTTAGCCCTGACTTCTCAAGTATTTCCGAGTATTACTGATGCTGCACCCAAGGTTTGTGTGGTGATGGAAGCGAAACACCCAAAGCACAATCTTGACTCCCATGTGCGGCGGTTGAGTCGTTATTTAACGCGCTTACATGTTGTGTATGGAGTATTAACTAATGGTAAGGATTTTCGGATCTATGAGCTTGTAGGTGATCAGGTCAAGCTAAATTTTCAATGTCAAGGTGCAGAAATTACCGACAATATCGAAAAAATCAAGGATATTATTGGCAGAGACAAATTAGCTGAAATTAAACCTAAAAATGCTAATTCCGCAGATAAATCTAGTCCACCTCTAAAGCAATCAGTTGATATTACGCCGCCACAATCTCTACAAACTACAGTTGATATTCCTAACCCCAAAGTAAAAATCATGAAAACGATCGCGATCTATCACAACAAAGGTGGTGTAGGCAAAACCACGACCACCATTAATCTTGCTGCTGCCATTAGTCGTAAGGGTTTAAAAGTTCTCATTATTGATCTCGATAGTCAGGCGAATACTACCTATGCCGCAGGTTTAATGAAGTTCGATACCGAAGAAGAAGATACTCTCAAAGATAGCAATATTTACAATGTTGTCTTCTATCCCAAATCCAACTATATTCCTGAAATTGCCCTCAAGAGCACCTTTACTTATCCCCCAGTTGATGTCATTCCCGCGCATATTAATTTGATTTGGCAAGAAGCAAGATTAGTTGATAAAGATAGCTCTAAAACGCATCTAGTCAAGAAATTGGAACTGGTGAAGGATGACTATGATGTGGTGTTGATCGATACGCCACCATCCCTAAATCTCTATGCCAAAATTGCGCTGATCGCCTGTGATTATTTGATTATTCCCTCCGACCTCAAGCCCTTTGCCAATGAAGGTTTACGCAATGTCAAAAACTTTGTCGAAGAAATTGATGAGTTTCGGACTTTTATCAATAAACCTGCGATCGAGGTTTTAGGAGTATTGCCTTCCAAAATCTTGACCAATGCCAATTACATCAAAGCAACTTTGCCTAAGCAAGAAAAGGTTGTCGAAGAGCGCTATGGATTCCCAGTGCTAGAAACTAGAATCTTCCAACGTGAAGACTTATCAAGGGCAATTGATAATTTTATATTTGAAGGCGATCGCCAAATTCCTGATCCTAAGTCTATTTTTGACTTTAAACCCGACTCGATATCTGCTGCTGAGTTTGAAGAGTTAGCTAATGAAGTTCTTGAAAAAGTAGGATTAAGTGCATGAGTCTATTAACTTCTTCCATTGACCTAGATACAATTAATCCGCCAGCAATATCCAATTCTCAATTCCCAATCCATCAGGTTGAGAATCTTGCAAATTTATTCTTAAAAGCAGGTGATACTGTTAGCCCCATTCTTGTACGCAAAATCTCACCGATCTCCTTTGAAATTTTAGAAGGTCATTTTGAATATTACGCTGCAATTAAAGCTCAGGAAATTGATGAGCAATTCACAGCAATCCGAGCTTACGTTGTGCCACCTGATTTAGAATCTACAATTCTTGAACAGTATCAATTTTTGCGATCGCATTCTGCGCCAACACCTATTCCCAATGCTCCACAAGTGAATCATGAAACTCCTCCAGATTTAGCCAATATTGAAGAAGCGATCGCGAATCGATTAGAGCAAAAACTAACTGCGGTGATCGAGAAAACTATTGAAGAACGTATCAGCGCAAGTTTGCAAGTAATTGTGGGACAAGTTACTCAACAACTAGATGCTCATTTAAACGATTTTCGTCAATCTTTATCCTTTGTCCCTGTTCCTCAAGTAATTGATACAAAATCTCAAACTATACAAGCAGTTGCAGAGTTTGAGACTGACACAATTTCCAAAACTAATAAAGCTGCTAAATCGAAAACAACTACTAAAGCCGCCTCTAAAACTTCAACTAAGCCCAAGTCTGAGAGTACAAAAACTGCTGCGAAGAATAAAGATATTGACAATAATGATCCTAAAACTATACAGGTTCTTAATGACTTTAATACCCTAAATATTGCGGGGCTAGAAAATAAGTTGAAACAGTCTGCTAAAGCGAATATTAAGTTTGCACGCTCCATTCATGAACAGCGATCGCAACAGTTATTTACATCAATTGATGATGTAGTTGCAAGAGTTGACAAACTTGGTATTACGACAATCAAAAAAATTATTGCTACGTGGCTAGATTGATATTTACATCTTCAGATCAAGAATGTTTTGATTTCATAGGGTTTAAATATAACTTTAAAAGAGTTGTCGGCATTCTTAACTAATGAGATCAAATCATTTTTATGTTCCATGAGATCACATTCCCATATATTTTCTAATTGCAGTAAATGCGACGAAATTTCGATATCTGTTTCTATTGACTTACCATGTGTCTCATATAAACGAATAATCCAACCTGATTGATCTTGCGATCGCTTGAATGCCGAAAGAATAATATTCGGGTCAGAGATACTTAGAAAACTTTGCGAAGTTGCTTGAATTGGTGAGGTTTTTAAAATAATAGGATTATTTAACTCTTGGGCTAATTGGACAATATTCGCCTCGCGCCAATCGCCTTGATGGGGAACTAAGCGATAGGTAAATTGATGATGTCCGCGATCGCTATTTGGGCTGGGCCAGTTAGGACTGCGTAGCAAAGTTAAGCGCAAGCAATCGGGCTTAGCATCATAGCCATACTTACTATCATTGAGAACTGCTAAACCTAGAGCGTCATTCTCTGAAGATATATCCGCCCAATATTGCGCGGGAACTTCCCATTTAGCTTGAGCTTCAGGGGTTTCACCTAAAGTGCTACGCTGAATCGTCCCCATCGGAATCTCGTAGGTAGCATAGGAGGCTTGCCAATTTACAGGAAAACTAACTTTGACTAAAGTATATTCCTCTTGCCAATCTATGGAATTATTTATAGTGATCAATGAATCGAAAGCTGTTAATTGAATTTCTTGGATAAAAGTAGAACTACGGAACTTTTTAACAATATGAATCGATACTAATAAGCTGCAATTTTCTAGGATTTCAATAGATTCTAGAGTCGCGGATTCTAATTTTTTGCTTTCATAATTAGGATCAATATTCCAAGCATCCCAGTATTGTCCTTTATCTTCAAAAAATTGTAATTCACTTGGAGATTTCAATATATGCTTTTGCGATCGCTTATCAAATATTTGAGAAATCGCACCAGTTTTAGCATCTATTTCAACTAGCAGATAAATATTTTCCAGATAAAACTTATCATTTGTAGATGTAACGCTTAAAAACTGATTAGTCTCTCTAATTGCTACAGTTTCTAACTCTGTAAAACCAAAACTAGGAATATTCTCTAACCAATATAAGGAATTATCGTCAAGTCTAATTAATTGCGATCGCTGCCAGTTTAAAAAATTCCAAGCTTGCAAATGTGCTGTTTGTTGGTGCTTCGCATCTATAGGATCTAAAATGCGATCGCAAATTTCTCTCGCCTCAGCCCATGTGCGATCAGCATCGGTAAACACTTCAGGAATTGAGGTTCCGGGGAGAATATCGTGAAATTGATTGAGCAGCAATCCTTGCCATGCAGTTTCAATCTCGGCTTGCGGATAGGGAATCTGGTTTGTTAAATAGGCGATCGCGCTAAATTTCTCAGCATTTCCTAAAAGTACTTCCATTTGACGGTTTTGCCGTTTCTGATCTGCCTTCGTGGTAAATGTGCCACGATGAAATTCTAAATAAAGCTCATCTTGCCAAATAGGTAAATCTACGGGTAGTTTCTCTTTCAAATTTAAAAGGAATTTCTCTAAGGTGCTAGGTTGCATCTGAAAGAAAAGGGGCGAATCCGCCCACTCACGCCCCAGATCCAACATGTCGGCAGTTGGTCCCCCACCGTGATCGCCCACACCGTAGAGCCATGCGGTTTCTGGGATATGATGCTTTTCTTCTTGGGTGGCGAGATATTTGGCGACCGCCACAGGTTCTAATCCTTGCCCAAGTTCATTACTAAAATAAGTAAAAATTCTACTTCCATCCACACCTTCCCACCAAAAAACCTGATGAGGAAACTTATTGCGATCGTTCCATAGTAATTTCTGAGTCACAAAGGCTTCAAAGCCACTTTTTAAGAGGATTTGCGGCATTTGCCAATGAAAGCCAAAGGTATCGGGTAGCCATGCGATTTTCACTTCGCGATCAAATTTCGCTCGAAAATATTCCTGACCATAGAGAATCTGTCTAATCAAAGCTTCGCCACTAGGCAAGTTCCCATCTGGCTCTACCCACATTCCGCTGATTAGTTCCCATTTGCCTTTTGCTACGGCTGACTGAATCCGTGAAAATAATTCGGGATATTCCTGCTCCATCCACTGATAGGAAACAGCCGTACTTTGATTGAAGATTAATTCTGGATAGTTTTTTTGTAAATTTAAAGCCGAGGTAAATGTACGCTGTATCGCATTTTTAGTTTCGGCGATCGCCCATAACCACGCCACATCAATATGCGAATTACCAAGAATATAAATCTGTCGTTGTTTGAGAAAGTCACTATATTGCAGCAATGGTTTACGAATTTCTGCAAGTTGAGCAAAAAAGCTGGCACTGGCAATGGATTCAGATTCAGAGAATAGGGAGATTAAACTATTTGTAGCAATTTCTAAGGGTTGTAAATCAATTTGATGCTTAGCAAAAATCGGAATGTAAGTCTGGAGAATCTCTAACTCGGTTGCAAATTTGTCAGGATCGCAGGATTGATGGGAATGCTCAAAGACTATTTCTGAAAGCTGTAAAGCGCCAATGTCATGTTTAGTACTATTTAATTTAATTTCTAAACTAAATTCTTGATTTACTTCCGCTTCTCTAGTCAATAGAAGACGGCATTTTTGATCGAATAAATCCCCTTCTTGAACCTTCTCGCCATTAACCCAGACTTCGCAAATATCCGCCCACCAAATTAAATTGAGGCGAATGGTTGCGCTCAGCGTTGGTAAACCTGCATATCTTTCGGGAATTTGCCAAACTTGCTTGATCTGAATATTCTCTTCCCTTGGCAAGAAAGATAACATCGGCTTATTCTGCTTAGAATTTACCGTTGGTAATATCTTCCATTCTCCATGTTCGTCCTGTCGCTGCCAATCGTTAAGGATCGATAAACGCGATCGCGATCGCAAGTGAGAAATAACTTGAGTTAGATTGTTTTCAGAATCCACCATGAAGGCTTTAAAGATTTAAGTTTGTGTGTTCGCTAAAGCTAATGATACACATTTACGCTCGATACATTCAGTTATCATTTGGACTTACGCATTGAGTTGATGTGGGGCGGGTGCACCACATCAACTCAAAATCTAGTAAATTCATTAGCATTGCCTGAGTCCCAAATTGATGAATGCTGTATAAAATTTATGATATTAGACCAGATTGTGCCTTTTGGAAGGTCAAAGGCTGAATATGAGTTGATGTTTGCATTGTCGGATAGCGATCGCAATAAATCCATCATTGGCATCGGTGATGGACCTGCGAGCTTTAATGCTGAGATGACCACCGCAGGTTATCGAGTTACATCGATAGATCCCATATATCAATTTACGGCAAGCGAAATCAAAAGCCGTTTTGATGCTTGTATAGACAATATTATTGAGCAGGTACGGAATACTCCGAACAATTGGGTATGGAGCTATCACAAGTCTCCTGATGATTTACGTGCTAATCGGGAAAAAGCGATCGCGGTATTTCTAGAAGATTATGATCGCGGTAAAGCTGAAGCTAGATATATCAAGGCTGAATTGCCGAGACTAGATTTTCCTAATCAACAATTTCAGCTTGCACTCTGTTCCCATTTTCTATTTCTCTATTCCGATCATCTAAGTTTTGATTTCCATTTAGCATCAATTCGTGAACTCTGTCGCATTGCCGCAGAAGTGCGAATTTTTCCATTGTTAACTCTTACCCAAGTGCGATCGCCTTATATCGATCAAATATGTAGTATTTTAGCTGGCGAAGGCATTAGTTCAGAAATTGTACAAGTTCCCTACGAATTACAAAAGGGTGGTAATCAAGCAATTATCTTTCGCCAAAATTTGAGTGGCTCAACATAGTTATCAACCGAGTCCAATTGTTGTGTCTCTCGCATAGCGAGAGACACAACAATTGGGCAATTACCAAAACCCATAAAGTAAAGTTAAGCCTAGCTCTAGTTTATAGTTTTTATGCCATAATCTACAGTAAAGCGATGGGAATACCGCATTATAAGACTGGCGATTTTCCCAGCAATTTTGTATCTTAGATTTGTAACAACGAAGACTGAACTAAAACTATGACACTGCGTTTAGGCGATACCGTACCCGATTTTACTCAAGACTCTACTGATGGCGTGATTAATTTTCATGAGTGGATCGGTGATAGCTGGGCAATTCTATTTTCGCACCCTAAAGATTTCACTCCTGTTTGTACCACTGAGCTAGGAACCGTTGCTAAGCTCAAGCCAGAATTTGATAAGCGCAACATTAAAGCGATCGCTTTGAGTGTTGATGGTGTTGAATCTCACAAGGGATGGGTTGGTGATATTGAAGAAACCCAAAACACTAAGCTTAACTACCCTATTCTTGCTGATGAAGACAAGAAGGTTTCTGAACTTTATGGCATGATTCACCCTAACTCTGCCACAGGTAATACATTGACTGTGCGCTCAGTCTTCATTATTGATGCCAATAAGAAACTTCGCCTGAGCTTGACCTATCCTGCTAGCACAGGTCGTAACTTTGATGAAATTTTGCGTGTGATCGATTCACTGCAACTGACTGACAACTACAGCGTTGCAACACCTGCTAACTGGAAAGATGGAGATGACTGTGTGATTGTGCCTTCAGTTTCTAATGAGGAAGCTAAGACCAAATTCCCTAAAGGTTTCAATCCTGTGAAGCCATACTTGCGTTTGACTCCTCAACCTAACAAGTAATTAATCAAGATGCCCTGTGCTTAGCACAGGGCATCTTGAAATTAAGAGAAAAAGGCTTGCTTAGCAAGCCTTTTTGTTTATTTACCAGCTTTCGTCATCGACAGCCGTTTTATCCCAAATTTCTAAATCTAGCTCTTCTAGATAAATAATTCCACTTTGTATTTGTTTTGTTGTTCCAGTTAGTTCTAAGGTGAACCAGCCATCATCCTCTGGATTTTCTCCAAGAAGTGCAGCAATGATAGTCACAGTTAGCCCGTGTTCGCAAGAAAGTCGAGAGATAATTGGCTCTCCGAAGCAACTTCTCGGTACGCGCATAGCTATACGTGTAGTTGTCCGTCGCTTTTCCTCTATATTTACGGTAGCTATGGAATCGATGCATTCCGCCGCTAGCATTGAAGTTTCTCCAGTGCAAATGTCTTAGTGTTTTGACATAACTATGATAGCTAAAGTTTTACGGAAATGAAAGTGATTTGAGTCACCAAATCGATAAAGAGTATAAAGTTTTACTATTTAGATATTTAGATAATGCTTTAAAGCGGTTTTCAATGAGCGCATACTCATTAAAAACTAATTTATGCCCTTATAGCGGTTTTCAAATGAGTGTGTACTCATTTGAAAACAAAAAATCAGTCCCAGTAAGAGTTTTGAGTTTTCATTTTGCCTACGGCGAAATGAAAACCGCTATATGATATGAGACGTTTAGCGATCGTATATTTGCCATTTATAGCTGCCGTCACTTATGTTAGGACAAAATCAAAACCCAAGAAGAGAAAGGCGGCGCGAAGCGCCGCCTTTCTCTTCTTGGGCTTTATGTCACTTGGCGACAAATATATGACCAAAATAATAACAAGTTACGATCGCATTTACGAAATTGTGCGTCAAATTCCACGGGGTTACGTGGCTACCTATGGACAGATTGCTGAGCTTGCCAATTTAGCGAGAAAAGCCCGTGTTGTTGGCTATGCACTATATCGTGTGGATATGCAAGCTTTGGATGTGCCTTGGCAGCGAGTGGTGAATGCTAAGGGAGAAATTTCACTGTCGCCTTTACGCTTTGGGACTGACTATTTGCAGCGATCGCTTCTTGAGGCAGAAGGAATTATTTTCAGTCCCACAGGTAAAATCGATCTACGCAAATATTTATGGAAACCTGATTTAGGATAGGCAGTGAGAGGCGCTGACCATCCTCATACTAAATAACTATGACAACTGCAACTTTACTAGTTTCTTGTCCAGATCAAAAAGGCTTAGTCGCAAAAATTTCGGACTGGGTATTTTCCCACGGTGGCAATATTCTTCATGCCGATCAACATTCTGATAGTACAGCAGGACTGTTTTTAATGCGGGTTGAATGGGAATTAGATAGCTTTGATCTGGTGCGCGAGGAGATTGCACCAACCTTTGAGAAATTGGCGATTGATATCCATGCTAAATGGAATATTCATTTCTCTGACTATGTGCGCCGTATTGCCATTTTTGTCTCAAAGCAGGATCACTGTTTGTATGATTTGATCCTGCGGCAGCGATCGCATGAACTTGATGCTGTAATCCCTGTTGTCATTAGTAATCATCCTGATTTAGAAAAGGTCGCGCATAACTTTGGGATTAATTATCATCACATTGCGATCAATCCTGAAAATAAGTTGGAGCAAGAGAAAAAGCAACTAGAACTACTCAACCAATACAAGATTGATTTGGTGGTTCTGGCGAAATATATGCAGGTACTCAGTCCAGATTTTCTGTCAAAGTTTTCCCAAGTGATTAATATCCACCATTCGTTTTTGCCTGCCTTTGCGGGAGCCAATCCCTATCAAAGAGCCTATAAGCGTGGTGTAAAGATTATTGGGGCAACGGCTCATTATGTAACCGATGAACTTGATGAGGGGCCAATTATTGAACAGGATGTGATTCGGGTATCGCATCGCGACTCAGTTACCGATCTGATTCGTAAAGGTAAAGATCTAGAGCGAATTGTTTTGGCTAGGGCTGTCAGACAGCATTTGCAAAACCGAGTATTAGTTTATGGTCAATCTGCTAGCTCAGGTTTGGGACTGAGAACTGTAGTATTTGATTAGGTGTAAAGACTAAAAGCTAAAAACTAAGTGTGATTGGCAACACATTTAATCTGCATGGTTGCTGCTTTTAGGTTATGTTAATAACATTACAATTTTTAACAATTTTTATTCAAGGTTTAAAAAATGACAGCCAAAATACAGTTAGCGATCGGCATTGATGAAGAAGCTTCCGATGTAAAAATCACCAGATCTAAGGATGGAGATACCAGCGTTGCTGTGTTTTTCTTTGATTCACCTAACTGTATGTCTGGCGAAAATGCTGGCAATAATGAGATTTTGGGAATGTACATGATTGATGAGGAAGGGCAAATGGTGACGCGCAACGTCAACGCCAAATTCATCAATGGCAAATCTGCGGGAATTGAAGCAATTCATAAACTCAATGGACAGTCTGAATGGGAACGCTTTTTGAGATTTATGAATCGCTATGCTGAAGCCAATGGTATGAGTCTTAATAAAGCTTAAATCTATAACAATGCAAAAAGGTAGCGAAAGTTTGTATCGCTATCTTTTTTTCACTAAGGGACTTGCTATTAATTAAAGTACCTGTGGCTTCGACTCCGCTCAGCCAACGTTAGCTGAGCGAAGTCGAAGCTAGATAACCTTGGCGGGACATTTTTTATCCGCAATTCCCTAATCTCATAAAAACTAGAAAGCATCGCGTAGCGATGCTTTCTAGTTTTTATAAAGCTGCTTCTCTCTTGAGAGTGTCTCGATCGCTAATCTTGGTGTTAGGTGACTGAAGTGCAAAGTAGAGCTTATTCAATGCGCTGAGATAGGCTCTAGCAGATGCAACAATGATATCTGTATTCGCAGAATGACCAGAGAGCGTACCTGCGTCAGGATGCTTGAGGCGAATGGTGACTTCGCCGAGGGCATCAATACCTGCGGTAACTGATTGCACTGAGTACTCGATCAACTGATTGGGTACATTCACAATGCGATTAATTGCTTTGTACACTGCATCTACAGGGCCAGTTCCTACGGAAGCATCAGTAATTTCCTGACCATCGGGCATGACTACTGTGACGGTTGCTGTCGGAATAGCGCGATCGCCACAGCTTACTTGGACATGATCGAGCTTGAAGGCTTCGGGTGCATGACGGATTTCGTCATTGACGATCGCTTCTAGGTCGCGATCGCTAATTTCGCGTTTTTTGTCGGCAAGTTCTTTAAAGCGTACAAAAGCCGCATTAAGTTCCTGCTCCGAGAGCTCAAAACCAAGTTCTTTCAATCGCGAACTCAAAGCGTTGCGCCCCGAAAGCTTGCCGAGGACGATCAAGTTATCGGTCAAGCCGATAGATTGAGCATCCATGATTTCGTAGGTAAGACGGTTTTTCAAAACACCATCTTGATGGATACCTGACTCATGGGCAAAGGCATTTGCTCCGACGATCGCCTTATTGGGCTGCACCAACATTCCCGTGAGATTGGATACAAGGCGCGAAGTCTTGTAAATCTGCTTAGTGTCAATATTACAAAGGGGCGCTGTTGATTCCGCAGGACGACCGAGATAACTATTGAAATAAGCACGACGGACATGTAATGCCATCACCAATTCTTCGAGAGCCGCATTACCTGCGCGTTCACCGATACCATTGATGGTGCATTCCATTTGCCGTGCACCATTCTTAGCAGCTTCGAGGAAATTTGCTACTGCCAAACCAAGATCGTTATGTCCATGCACAGAAATAATTGCTTGATCAATATTGCGGACATTGTCCTTAATACCTTTAATCAAGTCTCCAAATTCTGATGGAGTCAAGTAACCAACGGTATCGGGGATATTTACCGTTGATGCACCTGCGGCGATCGCGGCTTCTAATACTTGATAGAGAAATTCAGGATCGGAGCGACCTGCATCTTCTGGGGAAAACTCGACATCAGCGACTTTAGATTTGGCATAGGCAACCATCTCAGGCACGATTGCCAAGACCTCAGCACGAGTTTTACGGAGCTTATACTCCAAGTGAATATCAGAAGTTGCAAGGAAGGTATGAATTCTTCCTTTTGCCGCAGGTTTGATTGCCTCTGCTGCCGCATCAATGTCACCCTTAGTAGCACGGGCTAAACCGCAAATCGTTGGCCCATTTTCAGTGCCAACGAGCTTGGCGATTTCTTGAACTGCATGAAAATCTCCTTTACTTGCGAAGGGAAAACCCGCCTCGATGATGTCTACACCAAGTCGAGCCAGTTGCTGGGCGATTAGCAGTTTTTGTTCCACGTTCAGGGTTGCGCCGGGGGACTGTTCACCGTCGCGTAGTGTGGTATCAAAAAAGATAATGCGATCCTGAGCAACGTTAGACTCTGATGGTGTGACTGATGTAGACATAATGCGTTAATTCATGAATGGTTAATGTGAAAAGGTAACAATAGAAATACTCTTAAGTTATTTTGCGATTTGTTTTGCTAAGCAGTAAAAAACACAAAGAACATAAGTTGTCTTCAATCTTAGCCCTTTTCTTTAAAAATTGGTAAGTAGCTGAGCATAATTAAAAACCAAAGTCAAAAGCTGTGGCGCACGCGCAGCGTGCGCCACAGCTTTTGCGCTTAGCTACTTAAGCCATTTTAGTTAGTTATAGCAATAAAAAACCAGAAGAGAGTTGCGACGCTTTGCATCGCAACTCTCTTCTGGTTTTTTAGCTACTGTCACTTAATGTAAAACCCAAGAAGAGAAAGGCGGCGCGAAGCGCCGCTTTTCTCTTCTTGGGTTTTATCTCCTCATACACTTGGCGAAAGCTATACAAGCACTTTGTCCATAACTACTACCTTCCCAGTACAACCTGTTGAAGTGTGAAGTAGTACAGAGAAATTTTTGAAAGCTCGGCTTTGCCGAGCTTTCAAAAATTTCTCTGGGTTTCAAGTCAGCGCAAAGCGCTGTATCAAAATAGATGCTATAAAAAGACTAAAGATTTTTGAATTTGCCACAAAGCATAACTTGCAAAAATTCATCTGGGTTTGTGGATCGGCAAATCTGCGGATTGTGATAACCACATCCTTGAACGAACATAGGATATGTGGGGGGTAGTAATCAGAAATAAAGGATATAGCTCTTTTAAAGCAATCGAGGTGCATAGGTTTATGCCCCATGTATAACCATCTGCTTGACGAGATTGGTATGCGCTATATCGAGAGTTTAGTAATATAGAAATTGCGATCGCATCAGGATTGGATAGTTGTATGAAGCCTAAAATTTTACATTTACTTAGTGATCGCAATGTGGGAGGGGTAACTGCTTGCACTAACAGTTTAATGCGATCGCATCTATCTGAGAAATACGACTTTCTGTTGCTCACACCTGACGAAGCCTTAGCAGAAATGCCAGATTTAAAACCTGACCTGATCATCATGCATGATGCTTCAGCTTGGAAAATTTTGCCAGTTTTGTGGCGGTTGCGATCGCATGGTCAAGTACTCATTCACGATCACCATTATTCAAAATCCTTTGAAGCAATTAATGTTCCCAACAAACAGCGCTTTCGCCTTGCCTTAAAGCTAGCTCATACAATCGCCAATTACGTTGTGGCAGTATCCCATGCTCAAGGAGATTGGATGTTAGAGCACAAGCTCGTGAAGCCTGAGAAACTAACCGTAATCCAACAATGTCGCACTCTTGACAATTTCTTGTCTTTACCGATTAAACCCTTAGGAGAGAAGTTAATTTTTGGAGTCTATGGCAGGTTCTCTAACCAAAAGGGAATTGAGCTTGTACTTGCAGCGATGCAAGCTTTGCCAGATCTAGATGTGGAACTATTAATCGGCGGCTATGGTGAACATGAACAAATGCTACACCGAATGGCAGAAGGAGATCGCCGTATTCAATTTGTCGGTAAGTTAAGCAATGTGCCACAATTTTTAGAAACCTGTGATGTGGTATTGATTCCTTCGCGATGGGAGCCTTGGGGCAATGTCTGTGTAGAAGCAAAGGCAGCAGCTAAACCCGTCATCGTTACAAATGTTGATGGCTTACCTGAGCAAATTAAGAACTGTGGGCTTGTTGCTGAACCAACAGCCGCATCTTTAAAAGAGGCGATCTCAAAAGTAGTGAATATCTACCAAAACTCACCTCAAACTCTTACTACTTGGGGTGCAAATGGTCGAGCAGATGTCAATAATTCATGGGAACGATATCTTATGGAATGGGATAAATTATCAGAAAAGATCACTAGGCAGAGAAAGAAGTAGGAATTTATGAAGCCTAAAATTCTTTTTGTACTAACTGATCGCAATGTTGGTGGAGTCACAGCATCGGTAAATAGCTTGCTAGAATCTTGCCTCGATCAGAAATTTAGCTTTGCTCTGCTTAGTCCTCAGGAAGCTCTATCGAAACAAACAAAATCTAAATTTAGCCCTGATTTAACTATTGTTCATGATGCCAGTTCATGGAAATCCATCGTGACTTTATTACGTTTGCGAATGCGAAGTGAGTTAGTAATTCAAGAACATCATTATTCAGAATCCTTTGAATCTCTCAATGTCCCACAGAAATGGCGGTTTCGACTAATGCTGAAAATAGCTTATGCGATCGCTAATCGTGTGATTGCTGTTTCCTATGGACAGATGCAATGGATGCTGAAACATAAATTAGTGAAGCCTAGAAATCTAACAGTCATCCAGCAATGTCGTAATCTAGACGAACTCATTGATATTCCCACTAAACCTTTAGGTGATAAATTAATCTTAGGAGTCTATGGACGATTTTCTGCTCAGAAGGGGATCGATCTGCTTCTCAGAGCTATACAGGAACTTCCTAATCTAGATTTAGAATTATTAGTAGGAGGTTATGGAGAGCATGAACAGAACCTTCGCAAAATGGCATCTGGCGATCACCGTATTCAATTTGTGGGTAAGTTAAGTAACGTGCCACAATTTTTGGAGACCTGTGATGTCGTTGTCATCCCATCTCGGTGGGAGCCTTGGGGAAATGTTTGTTTAGAAGCTAAAGCGGCTGGCAAGCCTGTCATTGTGACAAGGGTTGATGGCTTAGCTGAGCAGGTCAAAGATTGTGGATTAGTTGTGGAGGCAAATGTAGAGGAAATTAAAGAAGCGATCGCTAAAGTCGTTCATATTCATCAAACCTCGCCACAAACTCTGATCGGTTGGGGAGAACAGGGGAGACAATCCGTACGTGGCGCATGGGAAAGATATCTAGCTGAGTGGGAGGCTCTATTTTGGCTGTCCAGCAAATCATCAAAGTAATTAAAGAAAAGTTAGCCGATCGCTTTCTCCGCAACCTCGGCTGGCTCGGGTTGTCGCAACTATTCATCCGTATTTCGCGATTGGCATCCACTGTTGTATTGGCAAGATTACTCACGAAAGAAGATTATGGGTTGGCGGCACTAGTGTTGACAACCAATGAATTTGTGAATGTCTTTACCCAAAATGGAATTTGGGCAAAAATTGTTCAAGCTGATGAGGCAGATTTGCCAGAACTTTGTGAGACTTCCTATTGGCTCAACTGGATCGTATGCGGACTAGTGTTTCTATCTCAATGCATTGCAGCATTTCCCGTCAGTTGGTTTTATAATGATCCGCGCATCATTTTACCAATTTGCGTAATGGCAATGGTATATCTGATGATTCCCATGGCTTTAGTACAAGCTTCTCTAGCTAATCGTGAAAATCGTCTTCATGTTTCTGCCTTAGCTAATGGCATTCAAGTCTCTGTGGATAATATACTAACAATCATCTTAGCCTTCTTGGGATGGGGAATGTGGGCGATCGTCTTGCCTAAAGTATTAGTAGCTCCGATATGGGTAATCGTATACTATCGCAATCATACTTGGCGACCAACTTATAAATTTACCCTATCTAAATGGCAAGAAATTATTCGCTTTGGGCGTAGCATCCTAGGCGTGAAAGTAATGCATACCTTGATTAACAATCTAGATTATGTGATTGCAGGAAGATTCTTAGGGGTAGAAGCACTTGGATTATATTATTTTGCTTTTAATGCAGGGCTAGGAATTAGCATGAGCGCGATTAATACTCTAGAAACAGCTCTATTTCCTCATCTCTGCGATGCACGTAGTCAGCCTAGTGAATTTAAATCACGGTATTTTAAATCCTTTAAAAGTATCGCTTGGATTATCTTTCCTCTCGTATTCTTACAATCATCATTAGCTCCATTTTATGTACCGTTTATCTTTGGGCAAAAATGGATTGCTGCCATCCCTTTGTTGATTCTCATTTGTCTGTCAGCAATTCCTAGACCTTTTGCTAATGCTGCTTCTAGCGGGCTGTGGGCGATTGACAAGCCAGATTGGGATTTCGCATGGAATATCCTATTTACAGGATTTTTTGCGATCGCTTTGCTTATCGGCGTTAACTGGGGAGTCTTAGGTGTAGCGATCGCAGTTTTCTTAACCCATAGTATTGCTTCACCTGCCTATACAGTCTGGGTATCCTCCTACATTTCGCGAGTAATGAATCGGGAAATCATAGCAACAGAAACTCAAGAAACCACCTAAACTCCAACTACATAATCGATGCCATAGAGATCTATAAATCCTTACTTTATCCAGTCGCCAACATGAAATTAGTACTCTACATAAATTCTCTTAAAACTCAATAGTTAAATCGCTTAGATCATTACCCTAAGCAGTTTAAAGCTAAATGCTTATGACTTTTGAACCAAAAAATTCCTGCTATAATTAGATTTAACAATTGGGTATCTCTTGTGATGAGGTTAGCTAAATATACACAAAAAGTAGTTTCCTTTGCCTTAAGCATGATTGTCTTATCACTTGCTGCGTCATTGACAATAGTTGCTAAGGTAAATGCAATTCCACTGTCAGCAGGAGATCGCATCAGGATCTTAATTCCTGAAGGAGAATTGTTTAGCGGTGTATTTGAAGTTAATCTTGATGGCAAAATACAGGTTCCATATTTAGAGCCACTTTTAGTACAGGGACTCGAAATTAGCGAGGTCAGGCAAAAGATTTATGATGCTTTAATTGCCAATAAATATTTTCAACCCAAATTTTTACAGGTAAGTGTAAGCATCCTCCAATGGTCAGCGATTCAAGTCACTGTCTCAGGAGAAACATTTCAACCAGGAAGAATTATCGTCAACTCAAGATCCGCCGAGGATCGCTCACAGCAACAAAGTGTATCTTCGGGAGACTATCCGCCAGAACGCTATCTGACAGCAGCTCTCCGTGGAGCAGGAGGCGTAATGCCTAATGCCAATATTAAAGAAATTCGCTTGATTCGCAATGGCAAAGACCGCAAAGTTGACCTCACGGGGATTTTTACGGGTGAGCCTGTCGTTGATGTACCTTTAGTGGCAGGCGATCGCATTATTGTGCCCAAATCACCTGAACCCCAGAATGAATTTGTCCGCCCTTCACAAATTACTCCCCCCGGTATTCGCGTGTTTCTATCAAATCTGACAAAATCGGCGGATAGCAATTCTAGCGCTTCGATTAAATCGGATGGTTCCTCTTTCCCCTATGGTGCAAGACTATCTCAGGCAGTTGTGTCTGCGAACTGTGCAGGTGGAATAGTGACCGCCCATGATCGCCATGCATTACTGGTACGTGTTAATCGTGTTACAGGAGAAACAATTTCTTGGGATCGTTCCATCGAAGAAATCATGAGAACTTCTAAGAATGATAATGACAATCCATTCTTGATGCCCGAAGATACCGTAGCCTGTTATGACTCGACCACATCCGATGTCCGTGATGTTCTATCCACAATTAGCGAATTTCTGAACCCCTTCAATCTCATATTTAATATTTTTGGAGGCAATAAGAAATGACCGATATTGTTCCTTCGGGATTACCCCGTCTGATGAGACTGGGTAAAAATAATTTTCTGCGATACTCACGATATATTGTTCTCGGAGTTCTTGCTAATGCAGGTCTATGGGGAGCAGCGCTGCTATATCTCAAAGTCACCCCACCCGTTTATATCAGTAAATGGGCAATGATCATGCCAGGGAATGGCTTGGGAGTCAATGTTAGTCTTGCTGATATCGGACAGACATCTGCTTCTAGTAGTTCGCCCTTTGGCGGTACAAGTATGGACCCGAGAGCCAACTATCAATTTATCATCACTGATGAGAGTGTCCTAGAAATTGCTGCTGAAACTCAAAAAATCCCAATTAGTAAGCTAGGTAAACCGAAAGTCAAGCTAGTCGATAATACTTCCATTATGGAATTAGAAATTGGCGCAAAAACTCCAGAGCAAGCCAGAGACAACGCTACAGCAATCATCGAGGCGCTCCAATCGAGACTAAATATGCTTAGGGCTGAGGAAATTGATAAACGCGGGGAAAATACCGATGCAACTTTAAAAGAAGCAAGAGAAAAGTTACAAATTGCTCAAAAAAAGCTATCTGCCTATAAAGCCAGTTCAGGGCTGATCTCATCAAATCAAGTTGGCGAGCTTTCTACCAATATTGAAACACTCCGCAAACAAAAAGCCGAAATATTTGCCCAAAAGGAGCAAATCTCCAGTCGATTTCAACAACTAGCTGATAGTTTGGGTTTAACAGTGCCTGAGGTAGCAGATGCATTTGTTCTCCATGCCGATCGCCAATTTTTACAAAATGCCCGCGATTATAGTGAAGCAAGTACTACCCTAACTGTGATCCGCACTAAATGGGGAGTTAATCATCCCCTCGTGGTCAAAGAAGAGGCAAGACAAGTATCTGCCAAATCTGCCATGATTGAACGAGCTAGCTCTCTTTTACGCAAAGTAGTTACAACACAATATATAGAGCATTTAATCTTGAGTGATAGCTCTGGTACTAGTCGAGAAAACCTTTTTCGTGATCTCATTGCTTTTCAAGTCGATCAACAAGGTGCGATCGCCCAAAATGAAGCACTCCAGTACCAAATATTACAATTAGAAGATCGATTACAATCCTTAGTCCAAAAGCAGGTTGGATTAGATAATTTGCAACGTGAAGTGCAAATTGCCGAAGCTGTATTTGCCTCTACCCTCGCCAAAATGAATTTAGCAAAATCAGATATTTTTACAGCCTATCCACTAGTACAGGTTCTTTCTAAACCATCCTTGCCTGATAAAAAATCTGCGCCTCAACCAGCTGTAGTATTTTTAGGCACTGCGGTTGGTTCTATCCTGATTACCACAGGTTTAGTAATGCTGTGGTGGCGGAAGGAACTTAAACAAAAAGTGATTTTAGCTAAATCTAAATCTGTGGAAGTTGTCCAATGAAACGTGAACGCGAGAATATTCAGCCAGAAAACTTTGCCGAACGCATTATCTGGTATTCAATTATTTGGACTTATTGGTTTTATTTGATTGGGGGTTTGTATATTCTTGGCGCAGTCATAGCTTGGATTCTCTTTTATCATTTTTGTCGTGAGTTATGGAAACAGGATGAAAATACACCAGAAGAAGAAAAAATTCATATTCCTTGGTCAATCTGGGTATGGATTGTAGGAATGATAATGATGGAAGTTGCCCTAGTTATTGGGCATTTAGACAATTATTTAGGACTAGGGGAAATCATCAAATCGACAATTGGTTGGGCAAAAGGATGGGCTTTGTTAGCTCTTTACCCTTTAGTCGGATGTCTGAAAATTCGTCCAAAGTTGATGTATCGTGCAGCCGCACTCGTATGCAGAACTAGCTTATTTATTTCAATCCCATTTGTCCTCGCTTTCTATTTGCATCTGCCACAAAAGCTCTATGTTTCACCACTGAGGGCGGTTGGGGGACCTAGCGATGCTTTTTTTGAAGTAATGCTGTATGAAATAGACCCCGGCGAAGGCAAACCTAGATGGCGACTATATACGCCTTGGGCACCTGCTGCGGGTTTTGTGGCTAACATTTATTTTTTTATGGTTATTCACGAGAAGGATAAAAAGTTACGTTGGTTAGGAATTGCTGGATGCGTAGTCATTTGCCAAATTTCTGCCTCAAGATTAGCGTTAATCTGCCTACCAGCAGTTTGGCTAATGAGTGAATTTCTGGCAAGATTTAGCCGCCCCTACACATTGATTGCATCGGGTTTGATGAGCTTTTTTCTGAGTATCTCAACCAATCAGATTATGGAAATGCTCCATGATTTTTCCGAGAAATTTACTGCGGCAAGAAAAGATTCTTCACGAGTAAGGGCAGCTCTGGGAAGAATTGCTGTTTATCGATGGGAAAAGGAAGCTCCCATTTGGGGACATGGTGTTGTAGTCAAGGGACCTCACATGGTAGAGTTCATGCCCATTGGCTCCCATCACAGTTGGTTTGGACTGCTTTATGTCAAGGGAATTGTCGGATATATATCACTAGCAGTTCCGATGGCATGTGGATTTATCCATATGTTATATCTATCTCAAAGAAGTGTTCCTGCGAAGGTGGGCTTATGTATGGTGATGGTGCTGTTCTTTTACACCTTTGGGGAAAATTTAGAAATTTTGGCATATTTATTTTGGCCAGGTCTAGTAATGATGGGAATCGGCGCACAGCCTAAGTATCTTGAACCTGATGTTGAGCAAATTAACAAACTTGAAGAATCACAGTAAGTTGCGTTCAAATCCGAACCAAGAAACGCTCTAATAGTATTGCAAAGCAATATTATTAGAGCGTTTCTTGGTTCGTTTGAAAATTTAGGACTTACGCATCGAGTGGATTCGTTAGCATTGCGTAAGTCCTAAAATTACTAGATGATTCTATACAGCACCATTATCTTTTTCAAAGAGAACCGTCACTGTTTTCCAGATTAGCCAGAGATCATATCTGAGACTCCAGTTTTGCTTGTAGGATAAGTCAAATTCCATCACCTCTTCAAAACTTCTAACTGTAGATCTACCACTTACTTGCCATACACCACTTAACCCCGGTCTAACATCAAGGCGGCTCCATTCGGTCATTTTGGAATCTGTATATTCATTTTCTAGCTCATATAATCCTACTTCTGCAAAAGTGGGTGGTCTTGTCCCAATCAAACTCATATCCCCGATAAAGATGTTCCAAAATTGTGGAAATTCATCTAGACTCGTTTTACGAAGAATTCTTCCTATTTTAGTTATTCTAGGATCGTTTTTGTTTTTGAAAAATTTCGCATTGTCTGCGCTTTGAGTATTACCATCAGCAAGATCGGCAATTTCATTGGTCACTTTTTGTTTTAGCATTTCAGCATTCTTGACCATAGAGCGAAACTTCCAGATCGCAAAAGGTTTGCTCATTAGTCCTGCGCGTTTTTGTTTAAATAGAACTGGACCTTGACTCTCGCTTTTGATAGAGATCGCTAATGGTATAAACAAGAGCGCAGTGAATGCTAAGCCGATGATAGAGCCAATAATATCGATAAGTCTCTTGGGGAAACTACGCACCGATGGATGGACTGGTACTCTAGGGTCTAATTCGATCGCAGGATAGAGAAAATACATTAGATACGCGATCACGCATAGTACAGGGATCTTAATCAGCGATTGATAGAGGCGATATAACATCATCGCAAGACGACCCGATTGCTTTTGTGATTGCGCATTTTTTTCACTAGGAGCGCGATTAGTCCGCGAAGCAGGTTCAATAGGAAAAACATGATGCAGCTTTGTCATTTCTAAAATGGACTGTACCTGTGGATTAACACTCCAAAGCACAAATTCAGTTGGCTCCGCCTTACCTGATTGAATATCTGTCTGACGTAGCACTTTTAGGCAAGATACTAAAGCTCCTACCCCTGAACTATCCATAAATTCAGTTTTGGACATATCAATAATAATCTTGCGGAAATTTTCTTCCTCTTGACATAATTGTCGAAAATCTTCCTTTAGCTTACGCGCCTCAGGGTTAAGCAGTTGTTTGGGCGTGCTGATTAGGATAGTATCTTGAAAATTAGTCACCTGAACATCATTTAATCCAACCTTTAAGGATTGCTGATCATTACCAGTGGGAATATATACAGTCTCAGGATACAGTTTGGCAATTTCTTCGGCGCGTACTATGAGGAGATCTAGAGACTTTAATAAGCGCAATAACCTTGCTGAAAGACTTAAATCCCGAATGCGTGTTTTTGATTCCACAAAGATAACTTGACTCTTGCTGAGATACTTTGCAGCAACGAGAAATGGTACAGCTACACCAGCACCAGTTGAAATAACGATATGTGGACGTTCCTTAAAAATTACCCGAATTGCTAACAGTAGGTTTCGCACTAGGTTAGGGAGATTTCGATTAGTAGGACTATATGCCCAAAATGCTTTCTCATCCTCTAACTCAGATACAGTTGTGCCTGTTTTAAATGTGATCCAACTTCTATACTTAAACTGTTTCCAATATTGATGGAACCCTTGCATTCCTTTGAAATGACCACCTGATGAACAAACCAGCATGATTTTAGTTTGATCGGAACTAGGGTAGCGATCGCTTAAATAATTGCATAAGGGAGTATCTTCTCCAAAATTTGCAGAATAGCGATTTATAGTAATTAACTTAAGAAACTTAACAAGATCGGCAGGCGATCGCGCAATTAGGATGCCTTGATTTTCTAAATCATCAGCCATTTCTAATTGATGATCGTCAACATGCTCATGAAACCTCACAGTGCGAGGCACTAAGATATAGGGCTTATCAAAGTCTTCTAATAGCAATGCTGTCCCCTCTCCACAGTGGGCAATGACTACACTTGCTTGTTTAACTGTTTGTTTAAACTGAACTTCAGGAATGACTCTGCTAATTTTAACGTTATCAGGTAAACGTGTTGAAGAACCATATTGAATAATTACTTCTTCTGTAATCATTTCTTCTTTCATTAACAATGCAATCCAATCCAATAATGCATTGAATGGATACTGCTCAGTCCCAACTGTTACTAGTATCATAGTTCTGCTTTCCCTCTTGTTTAATAATGTAGAAAATGATTGGAATAGTGACTAGATTTAGTACAGATTGCTCATGCAACGTATCCAATCAAGACATAGTAAATCCGTTAGACTCGCATAACAGGTGTTACTACGTAGAATACTGCTTAACTTCTTCCTATCCCCCTTATTATCTAGAAATAATCATATCCAATTAACATACCCCAATACCTCAGCAAAAAGTATTACGATAAGTTCAAAAAAACGAGATCACATCGAATTATGTACAAATATCTTAAAATAAGTCCAGTAATTAACTGGAAACATCCCAAAATTTTGGATCTTGCCTATGATCTTACTTCAGGCATAACATCACATGAGGCGATCGCAAAAGTTTGTTTTGAGTGGGTACGTGATGAAATTTGTCATAGTGTTGACTACAAGATGAATCCTGTGACTTGGCGAGCCTCCGATGTCTTACATTACAAAACGGGATATTGCTATGCGAAAAGCCATTTATTAGCAGCTTTACTACGAGCAAATGGAATTCCCGCAGGTTTTTGTTATCAGCGCTTAAGCATTGATGATACTGGTGCACCATACAGCCTGCATGGATTTAATGCGGTTTATTTACCTGAATTTGGTTGGTATCGAATGGACGCAAGAGGAAATAAAGAGAACGTTGACGCGCAGTTTATGCCTCCACTAGAAAAATTAGCTTTTAAGATTCGATTCCCCGAAGAAGCCGATTTCTTAGATGTTTTGCCAGAGCCTCTGAGCAACGTTGTCGAGGCATTACAAGCTCAAAATACATGGGATAGAATGCTGTGTCATCTTCCCGATATTTCCTTAGAGAATGCGGAAAGATCTGGACTGAGTAAAAAGTTGACAATAAACTGACGTTAACGTGTGCAGGCGATCGCAGATTGATTTGAGATGAGTTGCGATCGTTGGTTTTAGGAATGAAAGTTAGATCTCTGTTAAAGAGTGCAGCGCATTACTCCGCGCTCTTTACTAGCTATAACAAAATGAGACTAGGGGTGATACTACTACTTAATGCAATAGATGAAGACTTTTCAGGAAAGCTTGCCAAATATAAACGACAAGAATCCCATTTACCTTGAACTGGAACTGACAACAAACTACAGTAACCGCCGTTTCTACCTTGTGGAACATAATTTTTACAGAATCGGCAGTTCATATAAACCTCATACATCCAGATTCAATCGATATTATTGTTACTCCTGTTGTCCTCCTAGCTTGTGATTAATCACTACATTAGTAGTGATCGTGATCACCATCAATGTAGTTGCTCCCTCATTGATAGGAACATAAGGCTCTTGCACGTCCCACCAAAGTTATCTAGCTTCGACTTCGCTCAGCGAATGTTGGCTGAGCGAAGTCAAAGCTGTAGTTTTTATTTGAATTATCTAGAAGCTCAAAGCCCAAAAATAAAATACTTGCTTAGCGAAAATTTTACTTTTGGGATTTGAGAGAGGGGTTGCGTAGCAACCCCTCTCTCAAATCTAGGTTTTTATTCCGAAATCACATTAACTATATGTGCGGGGCGTATATACTCTGATGCGATCGCCTAATTCTAAAATCTTAGTCTTGCTTGATCCTACAATAATCACCGTCTGCATATCGGCAAGTTCAGGCTCTAAGTTCGCAAGTGTAATCACCTTTACATTTTCACCTTTACGTCCCATTTTATGCCCGAGAACTATTGGTGTATTAGGCGATCGCCATTTTAATAATGTCTCTTTGGCGGCTGGGAGTTGCCACTTACGCTGCGTGGAAATGGGATTATAAATCGCAATCACAAAATCAGCTTGGGCGGCGGCGGATAATCTCTGCTCGATAACTTCCCAAGGTTTGAGAATATCTGATAGAGAAATGGTACAGAAATCATGTCCAATAGGTGCACCAATGGCGGCAGCAGCAGCTTGGGCGGCTGATATGCCGGGGGCAACATGAATATCAATCTGGTTCCATTTAGGTCTATCTTGATCAACTACTTCAAATACGGCGGAAGCCATACCATAGATTCCTGCATCTCCCGATGAAACGATAACCACAGATTTTCCTTCAGTAGCTAATTCAAGAGCATGACGAGCGCGATCTAGCTCGACCCGATTATCGGAAGCATGGATCGTTTTTCCTTTAGTAAATTCTTTAACTAGATTCACATAGGTTTTATAACCGACGAAATCTGTAGCCGCTTCCAAAATTGCCTTGACTTCGGGCGACATCCATTTCGCAGCCCCTGGACCTGTACCAATGATCGATACTTTGCCGATGGTGCTGGAATTTGGAGAGGATTCTGTTTGATATATCAAGTACCGAGAACTTAGTTTAGAAGCGATCGCTTCTAATTTCACTTCCTCAGAAATTACTTCTATTTGATGTGTAGCATCATCAGCAAAGGGGAGATTACTATCACTTAGCCAAGTTGCCTCACCGATGAGGTTGACCTTTGCGCCTGCTAATAAATCTGCCAAAAAGGTCTTTGCCTCTTCATCGGAATTTAACAACCGATAATTAGGAGGTGGGGCTAACAATGAAGTTTGAAAGCGTAAATCGCCTGTGGTTGTGATTGCTGGTTGGACTTGGAGTGATTTGGCGATCGCTCTAGCAAGGTCATTAGCACCATTTAATCCGCCCAATAGCGGCACAACCGCACTGCCATCTTCAGCGATCGCAATTACGGGTGGTTCAGCACGTTTATCTGAGAGGAGGGGGGCTAGCGATCGGATGAGGATGCCTGCGGCACAAATGCCAATGATTGGATGTCCTTGGCTAAATAGTTCACTGACAGTTTCACTAAATTTGTCATAGGTATGATCGGCGGTTTGGGTGCGTGACGCAAGCCCATAAATTGTGGTGTTAGGAATTACGGTTTGCACTTGTCTCGCGATCGCAATACTTTTTTGCCCTAAGACAATGATTACAGATGATTTCATTTATTTTTGCTGTTTGACTGCTATTTTTACTGTTTATTTGTTGATTTGTTACTAGATAAAAATGGGGTAATTAATAATATTTTTGAGGGACAGATTTTTCCATCTTTTAGTGTAGTTTTTTGTATCCTTTCTTGACTTAGCTTTTTAATTTGGCTATAGTTTAATCCATAGATTGTCAGCAAAAATTCCTCTAAAATTACTGTGTCTTAAAACTTAATGAGCCGCGTAAATCCCACCTTAGGTGAAATTAACCAGTGGTTAAATGAATTGCCAACGATTGAAGATCTTAAGCAAGTTCCTGGTTTTGAGATTGGCAAAGCATACTATTTTGTGCGAATTGGTGGCAAGTGGCGCATTGGGAAAGAAAATCCATATGTTGATGTCAAAAATATTGCAGGTAAACCCGATAATATTCTCTGCTTTGCAGAGGGTGATGAAATCAATAAAAGAATTGCAGGTAAAAGAGACTGTGAATCAGCCAGTCTGCATACCATTAGAATCCAAGCTGAAAAAAAAGATGCTAATAGCTTAGACAGGTTATTAGTAGGTATGGGATTACGTAAGGAGTTTTTAGAGTTTGTTTGGGATAAGAATCCACGGGAACTTTATGAGAAGCAGATTGCAGACTATAAAAAATCACATAATATTAATAATGGCATAACAATCCTCGCTTTTCTGATTGTTGTTGTAATTATGATGTTCCCCTATGGTAATAAAGTAATATCTTTTGATTTTACAGGCAATCTCCAAATTGCTAATGATAGCTTGATTGATGGACTGAGTTGGAAATATCAAAATCTATCACCAGATAAGAAGAGCTTGTTTTTACAAAAGACTGGTTTAGATAGGACACTAAATGCAAAATGTACTATTGAAAAAAGTGATTTAAAGGAGCTAATTTCAAAATATTTAGATAGCAATAAAGAACGATTTAATGACAATACACAAAGAGATCTATTTTTGAAAAATTTATCTAATGAAATTAGCCGTATTCAATAAAAAGCCCTCATGCGATCGCATGGGGCTATGAGGGAGTTTTCAAACAGTTCGAGAAGCCTTAAATAACTGCTGAAATAACCGTTGTAATAAGTCCCTGACACCATAAGGGACAGACAGATAAAAATTTGATCTAGGATTTGGCTTTTAAGCTGCTCAGATATTCTAGAGAAAATTAATTAGTCGATACTTGGGTATAAGCATTAATCTTAATGATAATGAAATTAAAATACATGATGGTATACCATCATGTATTTTAATTTCAAGGTTTAATCGTTTCAATTCTTGCGGATAGACCTTGTTGGGCGAGGCGCGATACCTGTACTTCGGCAATGCGGCGATCGCTATAGGCTCCAATCTGCACGACTAGATAACCATTGAGTCTTGACGCAAAAGCATTAGGCACAATTTGACGGACTTGAGCCACGCCACTATTAGAAGAAACAGGAACAACTACACGATACTTGGGAGGATTTTGTGGAGTGAAGTTAGTATTGGAAAGAGGCGCAATCTGAATCGGTTGATTGACAGGTTCACCGCTAGGAGGAGATGCTACTACAGGAGGCAAACTCGAGGAAATTTCTGAATTAGAGGGAATTGGAGAACTGAGTCCCTTAGGAGTGATTCTAACGATTACAGAAGTTACAGGTTCATACCAAAAAGGATTATTAGCTTGGGTTGTGGAATTAAAGTTATTACTGAGACTTGATGAAGCATTTCTGACTAACGCTGGCGGAGTATCGAGATTCGGCGCAAAGTTCATGGGCTGACTGCTGGCAATCTGTTGTTCGAGTTGTTGGTTGATATTGGCGAAGCGATCGCTTTTGATCAAAGGACTACTTGGTGCAGTTATATTCGGTAATGGACTACTAGCAGGCTTTGTCGCAAGACCATTGGCAAATAGATTGGATGGCTGACGCACATTCCCTAATTGCAAATTTCCCTTCACTCTCTTACTGTCCAATTGATTCCCGCTTAGAGCAACCGCATTACGGCTGACATTTTGCACATCAAATGTGCCATTTCCCTGAAAAGTATTGTTGCCATCATCATTCGCCTTTCCCAAATCAGGGCTCGCCATATCGGAAATTGTGAGTCCATAATTGCGATTTTTAATGATCGCATTACCGCGCAAAATAGGCTTAGCATTGGCTTGGATTAAGATGCCATTTTGGTTTTGAGTAAAGGTATTTTCGGTGATTTGGGGAGTTGCATCTTGGCGAATACTCATCCCAAAAGTAGTTTGCTGAAAAAGATTGCCACGAACATCTGGACTTGATTCCCCCTCGATCGCTAAGCCACTGGTTCCATTCCGAAAAAATTGATTTGTGGAAATAATGGCGGCTGACTTGCCTGTAATTAATGCGCCATCTTGCTGATTATCGATAAAGGTATTATTAGCGATCGCAGGACTAGCATTCTCAATCCATAGTCCATAACCTCTAGAATTGGGATTAGTGATCGTTACGCCCCTTAATTCGGTACGATCTGCGAGAGCGATCGTCACATTTTGTGGAAATCCAGAACCTGTTAGCAATGTTCCCCCACCGACGATCGCAATCCCTTTTCCCTTCTCCGCTTCATTTCCCCGCAAAGTCACATTTGGACGTACTCGAATTGGGAACTTCTCACCCGTAGCACTACTATAGGTTCCATAGGCTAGTTGAATAATTTGCCCAGCCTGAGCGCGACTGATGGCATAGGTAATCGTTTTGAATGGGGCAATATTGCTGCCTTGATCTGGGCGATCGCTACCCGTTTGCGGATTTACATAGATGATATTTTGGGTAACTTGAGGACTACTCTGCGAACTTGGAGGTACTTGAGATTGAGCGATGACTGGTGTGGCGATCGCTAAGCTAGGCGACAGGATCACAATAGGAAGCAAATAAAAACATTGAAAACTAAAGCCTTGAGATGTCTGACGGATGCTCATTTTCATGTACGGATTGCTTCCCATAAATTTGCTGAAGTTGCTGAACAGGATAGTAGTCGAGGTGACTGAAAATATTAAATCTAGATTAAATTTAAAAGACAAGTCTTAAGAATCATAAACTACCCTAAGTTCAAAATTGTGGCAAGTCCAAAATAAAAAAGAGGACAAAGATAAGCCTTGCCCTCTTTTATCTAGCCTTTAACACCAATACTTGCCTCGGTCGGGATAATGTAGCGCTGGAGAAATACAAACACAATAAATACTGGCAGCATTGAAATAGCAGAACCTGCGGCAATTAAACGCCAATCCTCAGAAAAGGCACTGGCAAGACTGGCGATTCCCCTTGGCAATGTATAAAGCTCAGCCTTATCAACAATCACCAATGGCCAGAGAAAATCGCCCCACATCGCCACAAAGGTAAAAACTGCAAGGGTCGTCAGGGCAGGACGCGCCGCAGGTAACATCACATGCCACCAAATTCCCATACTAGAACAGCCATCCATTCGTGCAGCTTCTTCCATTTCCTTAGGAACGCTTTGAAAAGCTTGACGTAATAGAAAGATGCCAAAGGCAGAAATGACATAGGGGAAAATCAAACCAGCATAGGTGTTTTTGAGATTGAGCTGCACGGCAAGAATATATAGGGGAATCATCGTGATTTGGAATGGGATCATTGTCGTGCCAACGATCGCCCAAAAGATAGGATCGCGTCCTTTAAAGTCCAATCTCGCGAGGGGAAAGGCGGCGAGAGAGCAGAATAGTAAATTTAAAATGACGGTGACGCTAGCAACCAAAAAGCTATTCCAGAGATAAAGATCGAAGCGGGAATTTTTCCAGACCTTAATGAAATTATCTAAGGTAGGTTGTGACGGTAATAGCTGTGGGACGGATTGAAAAATATTTTCAGTTGGTGACTTAAAGGCGGTACTTACTAGCCAGAGTAGAGGAAATACTGTTAAAGTTGCGATCGCAATTAAAACAATAAATTGAGGGATATTATTAAGGATATTTGATGATGATTTTAGTTTTTTATTTTTCATGATTTTAGATGAAATGATATTGATGAATTTGTTGGTTAATCAATGAGTTGTAAATCCTTAAAAGCATCAAATAAAATCTTCTTACGAGTAGGAATCATCGGGAAATTGGGATCTTGATTAACAATATTCAGCGCATAAAAATAAACATCATTATCTCGCTCTAAATAGCCAACATACCAGCCAATGTTTCTCATTCCATCAACATCTCTACCCCAGCCAGTCTTACCTCTAAGTGTGTAATTATCTTGGCGCTCAATTACCATAACGTCTTTAACAGTTTGTATTACCGCAGGCGAGAAGGGTAAATCTTCTTTATATAATCTCACTAAAAACTTAATTTGCTCCTCTGGCGAAATTCTCAGCTTGCCATTTAACCAAAAAGAATCAATCTTGTCACCGATATCTTGATTGCCATAGCCAGCAGCTTGGATATACTTACTCATTCTTTCATTCCCAGCCCGTCTAGCTAACTCTTGATAAAACCAAACCACTGATCGCGTAAAGGCTGTCCGCATAGTTTGATCTTGATTCCATGAGGTAAATTCATTGTTAACTACACCATTCCAAGGAATTATGGTGTTTTCATCAGCGATCGCTTTAGTTTCGAGGGCAACCAGTGAGTTAAATATCTTAAATGTCGATGCAGGAATAAAGCGTTTTTGGCAATGTTGAGAGTTATAGCGAATATAGCGATCGCGCTTCAAGTCATACAAAATAAAACAACCTTCAGATTTTGCTTCTTGTAGGTTGTTTGACAGATTACGGGAAAATTGTGATTGAAATATCGGAGTTGACTTAATTGAATTATTTTGAGCAACAATAGGCAAAGAGATAAACAAAGAAACACTCAACAAAAACGAACTGGTCTTAACCATATTTAAATTGTTTTGGCTGGATTAATAAACTTAAAAGTCAAAATCGAAATAATAAAAATAATTAGAAATAGAAATACTCCAATCGCTGAGGCATATCCCATTTCTAAACTCGTAAAACCTTTATCATACAAATAATAAACTACAGTTTTTGTGCTATTAGCAGGTCCACCCTGAGACATGATATAAACTTCTTCAAAGACTTTCATTGCACCGATTGAAGAAATAACAGCTACGAGAATAATGTAGGGCTTCATTAATGGAATCGTAATATCCAAATGTTTCTGCCAACCATCGGAACCATCGATCGCTGCCGCCTCATATAAATCTGCGGGGATTGCCTGTAAACCAGCCAGATAGATGACCATATAGTAACCAACACCACGCCAAATCACCACGGCAATAATCGCAAAAATAGCAGTCTTGGGATCGGTTAACCAAGGGATTTTAATGTTTTGAAATGAGAGCGTTGATAGAAAATAATTTAAGATGCCATTTTGAGCATAAACCCATTTCCAAGCAATCCCAGCAACGACAACAGAGACAATAACAGGAAAATAGTAAATAGCGCGAAAAAACTTGATACTGCGTAATTTTTGATTAACTAAGATTGCTAAAGCTAGCGGCAAGATTACGAGACTAGGAACTGCAAATATTAAATAGACTAGGGTATTACTTAAGGTTTTCCAAAAGGTTTGATCATTCCAAAGTGTTAGATAGTTTTTCCAACCAATAAAAGTTGGACTGCCAACAAAATCATAATTTGTAAAACTTAAATATATGGCTTGGAATACTGGTAAGAATGATGTTAAGAATAAAAAGGCGATCGCTGGTAATAGAAATAAGTATGGAGTCCAAGAAAATTTCTTACCTAGTTTTTGCCGTTTTAGTTTTACATTAGGCTGCATAGAAGATCTCAAAAATTAGCGACTGTCAAAGGTGGTTATAGATGTCGCCAAGTATATCAGGACATAAAACCCAAGAAGAGAAAGACGGTACATCGCGCCGCCTTTCTCTTCTTGGGTTTTGATAAAGATTGTTCTGCCCGCGTAGCGGGCGGAACAATCTCTGGTTTTAGGTTTTAATATGCTCATCTACTTAATTTATTTCTCTCAATATTTGGTAATTTCAATCGCTAAATTTTTCTCAGCCTACGCAAATCGATTTTGGCGCGGAGTTCATCTTTAATTCTTGCTAATATAGAATCTTCATCAATGGTTTCCAAAATTCTTTTAACAACTGCTTTCGGTCCATCGGCTCCCCATGATGCTCCATTGGCGAGATATTCCTTCGTAACTAGTCCAAGGGCATAGGTGGAGAAACCTGCTACACCTGCTTGGGCGATCGCTACCGACACATACCCCCCCATCGTGAGACCACCCGTTACAGGGGCAGCAATACCAAGCAGACTTTTGAGAGAACTCAAGCCGAAGGTAGCTAAAAATTCACTTGCGCCGATGCCGCCCATACCTAATGCAATTTTTTGCATCAGAGAAATTGCTCCACGATTACTCATATTGATGCCGTAGAGCTTTGATAGCGCCACAATCATCGATACATCGATAATCGCAGTGCTAATTACATCAACAACAGTAATCGGATTAACCGCGATCGCAACAGCTTGAGTAATCACACAATTCCAGATGATGCGATTGGCTTGGCGATCGCGAACAAACATTTTGCGTTGGACTACCCGCTCTTGCACCATATCCGCAAACATCATTGTATTTAAGGCAATGAGAGATTTCCCTTCGCGATCGAGTACCTCAAGGATTTTCAGTTTTAAATCTTCGATCTGTGGTTTTCCTGCTACCAACTCTGCTTCAAAGGAGCCATCGGGCTGACGGATCGCCTTAGCCACAAGGGGTGAAGCTGCGGTCATCACAATTTCATCTTGGGTTAATAGTTCTCGTACTCGTTCATCGCGAATTTTGGCATAGATTGCCATCCGATCTTCAGGAGGATATTGGTCAATTTTGTTAAATACTAGCAAAATCGGCTTACTAGCCCCTCGTAGTTCCGAAAGTGCATCATATTCAACTTTGGTAATATCTCCTGCAACGACAAACAAGATTAAATCTGCCTGTTGGGCGATTCGTTTAGCGAGTTCTGCCCGACCTTCGCCGTCAACCTCATCAATTCCGGGGGTGTCGATTAATTCAATCCGTGCCTCGCCGCGTCCTTGAAATGAGGCTTTGAGAATAGTGCGATCGCCATTAGACTGCATCGCCTCACGGGAGATCTGCCACTCTACCGATTGCCGACCCGTCGTCACCCCATGCAGGGGACCAGTCTCAAAAACTTGTCCTCCCATCAAGGCATTCAGCACCGATGATTTACCACGACCGACCATCCCAAATACGGCTATTTGGAGAACTTGACGCTCTAATTTATCCAACATTTGCTGAAGTTCTTCGAGTGGCTCTTCTAGACCGCGCCTTTCTCTTTCTGATAGATCGAGACTTGACACAATGTCACGTAATGTCCGTTGTGCTTGACGATAATTTAGCTCCTCAAAAATCTCATCAAAGCTGAGAAAATTGTCATCTTGTGGCATAACTTCGCTAGGCATATATATTTGCAGGAACTATAATTATGTTATTCAAGTCTTAGAAACTAGCAATTCAGTCGCAGAATTGCTATAAAACTGGTATAAAAAGGTTGTCTTTTGGAGCAAGATATTGTTAAAGTTGCGAGCGCGTAACTTCCAATTGATTAATCTCTTTTGATTTTTACCTTTTGCCTCATTTACTTGTGTCTCACTCACTTTCCCAAACATATCCAATAAGCATATTGTAGCTAGGAGAAATATGTCCGTATTTAAGTCGTTGGTCAAGCTAGCAGCCACCGCAAGTGTCGCAGGGGCGATCGCTGTTAGTCCCATATTTACTCTCAAGGCTGAAGCTCTGACTGAGGCGCAAGTTTTAGAAAGGTTGGGGAGTATTCCTGTTTTCACGATTACTGATGATAAGGGTTCGCCACTTTTAGGGGCAATACCTCAGCAACCAAATACTAAGACTGATGATAGTCAGCTTTTATTCTTCTTCCTTGGTCCAGACGAAGCTCAGCAAATGCTAAGTCAGGTGCAGAAATCTAATCCTGAAGTTGGCAAGAAAGCGCAGATTATTGTGCGGTCAATGAATGATGCTTACCAAGTGATCCGCCAGAACAAAGATAAAAAAGTTCTATTTCAGTTCATTCCTGCTAAATCTAGCATCGAATCTGCGAGAACTATTTTGAGTGCACAGGGTGTTGCGGCTGATAAAATTCCTAACGTTCCTGTTTTCTTTGCGATCGGTGGACAAGCTAATAATCAAGGTTTGTTGACGATGAGCATCGATCAAAATGGCAAGAAGGAGCAAGTAGTTCCTTTCTTCCTCGATAAATCTGATTTGCAAAACCTGCTTGATCGTGCTAGCAAGGATCAACCAGATATTACCAAAGCGACAAAAATTCAGGTTGCATCGTTGTTCCAAGTATTAGACTCGATGGTGACTAAAGATAATAAACCCAATCCTGAGGTTGATCGTTTTCAGTTTGTGCCATCGCGCACTTCTTTTGAGTACATTCTCAAAAATAGTAAGCAATCACCTAATCCTCAGTTGGCACCTCAGCCCGCTCCTAAGAAATAGCTAAAAAAGAGGGTGCAAAGCCCTCTCTTTTTTAGCCGAAAAGGAAAAGCCTTGCTTAGCAAGGCTTTTCCTTTTCGGCTTTGTGCTAGCTTAACTTAACTCAAACTGACGTTAGTTTACCAATCCCAATCAGAGTCTTGATTGTTACGACTACGACTGCCGCCATAGCCAGCATCACGATTATCGCGATCGCTATAACTACGACTGGAATAATCGCGTGATCCATAGTCACGAGTATCTCTTTCCCTTGTGCCGTAATCTCTTTGGGGTTCACGCGAATAGTCGCGATTATTTTGGTTATCGCGGTAAACATCACGATTATTATCGCGGTTATTATCACGATTCATGTAAGCAGAAGGAGCAGCAGCCTTGACATCGGGTGCACCACCAAAGGCGATTAGTAGCGGGAAGCGTAGTAAATCCACAGAAATAAGCTCTTCCGATTCATCAATCACGACTAGGGGACTAAGCCCTTCCTTTACAAGGCGATCGCCTTTAGTCGCTAGAGGTTCAGGATCTTCAAATAGGGCAATGCCTTTATCAGAACCAAAATGCTCTCTGGTCAAGCCTAAACAGTCTTGAAATCCACGCCGCCACTCACCTAGACGCTCAGGAGAAGTTGCTAAGACTAATACCCGTAATTTTTCACCATATACAGCCTTAAGGACGGAGATCGCCGCCGAGGTCACAAGAATATTCTGTAAGCGTGTTCCCATGGTACGAATTGCACCACGTCCTGACTGCTCAAAGAACCATTTAGATACGCGATCGGCATGAACTTGCTCAAAAGTGCGTCGCAGTTTCCATGCGGGGCCATAGTAATCAGGTAAAGTCCGATAACGCTCTAGCAACTGATCTACCCTTTGCTTGTATTCCGCAAAGGTTTGCTCAGATAGGAGTGGTGGCTCGACTTCCTTGGCTGGTTTCTTGTCATTAACCACTACGGTTTCGGTTTCAACTTTTGCAGGTGGGGCAATGAGATTGAGCTTTTCGGCACTAGCTACCAAATCTTGCAAGCTACCTACTAAATAATCCTTAAAGCCTTGCACACGCACGGCGATATCTTGTGAGGCTCCCGCATAGGTACTAGTCATTTCCTTGTCGAGGCGCTCTTTCCGCTTTTCCAGTACTGCGATCGCCGCTTGTAGTTCTTGTTTTTGATATTCTAGCCTTGCCACATCGGCTTGAGCGAGGCGAATAATCCCTGCCTGTAGATCATCTATCTGATCTTGTAAAACCTTAGCTTTTGTAGTTTTAAGCTGATCTAACTCTGCCTTAAGAGCCGCTTCTTCCTGCTTTAGTTTGTCAATAACTGCCAATTTTTCTAATACTAGGGGTGTTTCTTCAACATTTTCTAAGCGATCGAGATTTTGTTCTGCTGTAGGCTCATTAGCTGATTCATTCTCCGAATTATCATTTTCATTAGCGATCGCTGTAACCGTGGGAACACTAACGTTGCTAGAATCAGCAGAAAAACTGGGAATATTGTCAGTTGTATGCTCATCTAAAATTTCGGATGAGGTGATTTCTTCGTAGAATTCTCCTTGGTCAGTTGGATTTAAGTTTTCTTCTACGGGCAATTGATCGGACTCCATAAAGTTCTCATCGCATCGGGTTTATCTATTTTATACTAATTTCTTAACATAGAGGTTTTGCTCTATGAAAACCTATAACTAGGAATAAGCAATAGGTTGGCAACTTTAACTGATGCTAGAAAAAGCAACAAACCATTCATTCTATTTGCAGCAAATTAAAAAAATACTAAAAAATACAGGCTCTAAATTTAGATATTTTTATAATTATATACTCTTGAATAAAAGACAGATGAACCAAAATATATAGTAATTCTAAGTGATTTATGGAAAGTATCCCAAATGCTTACGATTCCATAAACTTAAACATCTAAAAACCATATAGATTACTATGTCCCATTGAATACTCTGTACTCCCTTATCTCTAAAATGTATCATTAAAAGTGGAAAGAAATAATTAAGGAGTTCCTAAAACCTAATTTATGAATAAAAATAGATAGAATATATAATAGTTTGATTATTACAAAGATTATTGCAACTTTTTCGCCCACTCAGTGTAGAAAAATGGATAGATAAGCAGATATCTTCATCCCCCGTAACATCAGTTAATATTAGTAATTTTAGAAGTGTTATATAATTCTGGATTAATATGTAAATGTCTGATTTCTGATGAGTAAAAGCAAAGCGACTATTCTTATTGTTGATGATGCCGAATATAATATCCAAACCCTTTCAAATATCCTAGTTAACCAAGGTTATGATGTTTTAGAAGCAACAGATGGAATTAGTGCAATCGCTCTTGCTAACACTCATATACCAAACTTGATTTTGCTTGATATCAGGATGCCAGAAATGGATGGATATGAAGTTTGCCTGCACCTCAAAAGTGACTTAAATACTCAGCATATTCCTATTATTTTCATTAGTGCCATTGATAGTGTCGAAGAAAAAATTGAGGCTTTTGCGGTTGGTGGAATTGATTTTATTAATAAGCCATTTTATCTGGTTGAAGTATTAGCAAGGGTTGAAACTCATATTCGTATTGGTTCTCTGCAAGAACAACTTTTAGAACAAACAAAGTTACTAGAGAGTCAAAATATTAGTTTAAGGAAAGAGATGTCTAATCTCACGGGGCTCAACTGGGATTTATATGCAGACCTCAAAGAATCTATTGACAATCAAGAATTAAGACTATTTTATCAACCAATTATTAATTTAAAGACTGGATTAATTACTGGATTTGAATCTCTAATTCGTTGGCAGCATTCGCAACATGGGATCTTGTCACCTATTTCTTTTGTTGATCTAATGGAGGCAACAAATTTAGTATATCCTATTGGTACATGGATAATCGAAACCGCTTGTCAACAATTGCAATTCTGGCACAAACATTTCCCTAACCATAGTGATTTAACAGTGAATGTCAATGTATCTACTAAGCAATTAACCGAATTTAATTTAGTGGAAAACACAAGGAGGATTTTATCTACTTATCAAATTAAGCCTAATTGCTTAAAATTGGAAATAACTGAGGTTACGGTAATGGGTGATCGTGACCGTACTTTACAGACTATCCACCAACTCAAGGATTTAGATATTCAATTTTGTATTGATGATTTTGGTACAGGTTACTCCTCATTAAGAAGGTTAACAGATTTTCCGATTGATGTTCTCAAAATAGATCGTTCCTTTATTCAAAATGAAGAATGGGTAATCGTCAAAGCCATTGGTTCTTTAGCCTTTACCTTAGGTAAAAGTATTGTTGTGGAAGGCATAGAGACAACAGCACAATTACAAATGTTAAAAACGTTATTTTCTTCTTCTCTAGATAAATGTTATGGACAAGGATATTTGTTTTCCAAACCTTTAAACGCTGAGGATGCTTTCCAAATTTTAGAAAATAGCCAGCCATTTATATAGCAATGCAAGGTTTGCTTAGGACATAAACACCAAACAAGTGAAGTCGGCACTGTTTGGTGTTTGCATTTAAGTTTAGGCTCTTGCGTTTAAAAAATGTCCCAGCAAAGTTATTTAGCTTTGACTTCGCTTAGTTATAGTTGCGGTCACTTGTGTTAGGACAAAAGCAAAACCCAAGAATAGGAAGGCGGCGCTTCTCGCCGCCTTCCTATTCTTGGGTTTTATGTCCTGATACACTTGGCGGCAGTTATAGTATTGGCTGAGCGGAGCCGAAGCCACAGTTACCTTAAATTAACGTGAGTTCGATAACGCCATTTGCGCCGCGCAAATGGCAAAAAATGGTAAAAATCGCTTAGCGATTTTTACCATTTTTTGCCTTCGTCGAACTGACGTTAAATTAATAGCAAGTCCCTTGTAACTCTTAAATAAAAAACTGATTTTCCTGAGTGCTCTAGCCCTATAGCTCATCAATTTGGAAATTCTCAAGGGCGATCGCAACATGTGTCCAATGGGTTCCGCCTTGGAGAAATACGGTATAAGGTTCACGTAGGGGCCCATCTGCTGAGAGTTCTAAGGTACTGCCATCAATAAAGGTTCCCCCTGCCATGACTAACTGACTCACATATCCTGGCATTTCTCCAGGGACAGGATCAACGTAAGAATCAATAGGAGAGAAGCGCTGAAGATTACGACAGAATTCAATTAATTTTTTCGGATCACCCAATTGAATTGCCTGAATAATATCGCGTCGAGGCTCATAGGGTATGGGTTTAACTTGATAGCCTAATTTATCAAAGACATAGGCTGCAAGGTGACTGCTTTTCATCGCTTCGCCAACCATTTGTGGCGCAAGGAATAAGCCTTGGAATAGAAGCCGATTGAGGTCAAAGGTTGCGCCACCTTCACGACCAATTCCGGGGGCAGTGAGACGCTGGGCAGCGAGTTCGACATATTCGGCTTTGCCCGCCACATAGCCACCTGCGGTAGCGATCGTCCCGCCCGGATTTTTGATGAGGGAACCTGCCATGAGGTCAGCACCTACTGCGGTTGGTTCGCGATCGCTAATAAATTCGCCATAGCAGTTATCAACAAAACAGACAGTATTCGGATTTTGTTGCTTAACCAATTGAATAATTCTTTCGATATCCTCAATCGATAGGCTCTGCCGCCACGCATAGCCGCAGGAACGCTGGATTAAAACCATCCTTGTTTGAGGTTTGACGGCTTTTGCCAAAGCTTCCCAATTTACGCCACCTTCTGGGGTGAGTTCCACTTGACGATAGGTAATCCCAAAATCTTTGAGTGAACCTGCATAGTTAGCACCTGTACTATCGGAGGTAAGGGGATAGCCAATGACTTCTTCGAGGGTATCGTAGGGTGCGCCGACTACAGATAAAAGCTCATCAAGGGGGCGCAAAATTCCGAATAAACAACAGGCGATCGCATGGGTTCCTGAGACAAACTGCACACGCACAGCGGCGGACTCTGCGCCCATGATTTGTGCAAACACTTCATCCAAGACATCGCGCCCCATATCTCCATGTCCGTATCCTGACACACTGGCAAAATGATGTGCACCCACACGGCGATCGCGAAAAGCTTGCAAAACTCTTTCGAGATTTGTTTTTACATGAAGATCGATTTTAGTAAAAGTAGGCGCGAGGGCTGTAACTGCTTCGTCAACTAGCAGCTTCATCTTGTCAGAGGTCATTGGTCTTTAGGATTTTTGTAGCGGTTTATGATCCTAAGCGAATTAGATTGATTTTGTCCAGTAATACAGCCTAATTTAGGCTTTGTATAGTACAGATAAATTTTGCAAAAGCTTGCAAAGCAAGCTTTTGCAAAATTTATCTGGTTTTAAGAAGGCGCAAAGCGCTGTATGCGTAGCAAGTTTGATCGGCATCCTTTAATTGAGGTGATTAGGGTTGAGATTGTGATCGCGAAATAGTGAATGGGCAAATAAGGCAGCTTGAGTGCGATCGCGTAAATTTAAGCGACTGAGAATATTGGTAACATAATTTTTAACGGTATTTTCAGAAAGGAATAATACTTCCGCAATTTCGCGATTGTTAGAACCTGCCGCAATTAATTTGAGTACTTCTAATTCTCTAGGAGTGAGTTGTGCTAATTCTGATGGAGGTGCAATCGTAGGAACGGATGTGATAGGGGCGATCGCTTTTTCAAACAAACCAGGTCCTAACTGTGTATGTCCCTTAATGACTGCCCGAATTGCCATCGCTAGCTCATCAGGTTCTGTATCCTTGAGTAAATAACCTTTTGCCCCCAAACGCATGGCTTTAGAGACATACTCATCATCATCAAAGGTAGTCAGAATCAGAATTTTCAGATCTGGATATAACTGGGCGATCGCACCTGTTGCTGCCACGCCATCCATGACTGGCATTCGGATATCCATCAGCACAATATCAGGTTGCAATAGAGGAATCTGGTCAATCGCTCTTTGCCCATTTTCGGCTTCGCCAATGACCTGCATATCAGGATTAGACTCAAGCATAGTCTTAAGCCCTTGCCGAATAATATACTGATCATCTACTAACAAAATTTGAATCATAGAATTGTCTGATAGGCATTGAGATGATATTTTGCATCATTGAAGTTATCAATTGGAAGCGAAATAACTAGACGACAGCCTTGATCTAGCTGACTATCAAGCATAAATTGACCACAAAGTGCTGATGTCCGTTCTTTCATTCCTTGCAAACCAAATCCTGTGGTGTTTTGAGTCGGATCAAATCCCTTGCCATTATCTTCAATCATAAGACGAATAGATCCTAATTGCTGCGACAATTCAATGCTGACTTCTGTTGCTTGGGCGTGCTTGTAGATGTTAGTCAGCGATTCCTGAATAATGCGATAGAGTGTGGTATTAACTTCTGAAGGTAAGGATTGTTGTAAATAAATATTAGTCGATACTTCAATTCCTGTATTTTGCTTAAAGTCTTGTAAGAGATTATCAATCGCGGATTCTAGTAATTTCCCTTGTAAGGGATTTGAGCGCAGTACCGAAACTGATTTGCGTACTTCTAATAATGCTTCGGCTCCTAATTGTTTCGCTTGTTTGAGAGATGCTAATGCTTGCTCGCTTTTAGTTTGCCAAAAAATGAGCGCGTTATTAATTTGAATTGTTTGAGCAGTTAAAGTATGTCCTAGTCCATCATGAATTTCGCGGGCAATCCGATTTCGTTCTTGGAGAGTAGCTTGATCTTCAATCCGCAGCGCATATTGATGCAATTGTTGATGGGTTATCTCTAATTCTTGATATACTTTCTCCAATTTTTCGCGACTCTGGCGCTCGGCAAGTAAAGCATTAATCAGCATCAGGGCAAATATGAGCGTTAATCCGAATAACAAAATATTGCTAATGCGCCAATCCCACACAAGTTCCACAACTCGATGCTTTTCTGCATCAATGGGTCTAGTCAGGACTAAGAGGCTATAGGATAGAAGTGATAAAGATAGAACCACCAGTTGTCCAGAGCGTTTAAAGATCTGACAGCTGCGGATAAGCATAATTAGATACAACAGAAAAACAGGGCGTGTAGCTAAAATCCCCTGTGTGGCTGGCAGTAGAATCAATCCAAATTCCAATGCTGTAAATAGTACTTTCTTGTTAAGATTCTCCATCGGCAACCGCAAACCCATCACACCTAAAGCCAGAATTGGCAAAACTTGCAACAGTAGAAGCAAAGACCAATTAAATGGCAATAGAGTTGCCATTAATAGGGCTGTGGTCAATAGCAGCCAATCTATTTGTAGCAAAAGACGAAATGATGGATAGGCGGATGGGTTCATGTTCATGATTTAGCTCTTGTTTTGTATACCAAATCTTTCACTGGTTTTACTAGAGAAATTAAGCCTGAATTTTTAACTCGCTATAGGAAAAAAGTCACTAATGCTTTATGACTTTTTAACTGGTGAGGTCGTTACTCTGGGGTCATGTGTAAATCTCCTTAAACCCATAGGATTGACATAGTCAAAAGATTCCTCATATAACCCCATAAGTTCAAAATGAAACCAAACGCGATCGCTACGACAATTATATCTGCTCTCCTCCTTGGAGGTGTCCTCTCAGCTTGCAATCAGGCTAGTTCTCCAGACAATACGCAGACTAGTTCTGCGACCGTTACCGCTACTACATCTCAAGAAAATTCTACGCTTACAACAACTCCTTCAGATACACCTCAGGCAAGTAGTTCGACAACACCAGAACGAGATAAAGAACGAGAGCAAAGGCGCGATGCAAGACGTAAACAGATTGAGGAAGTCTTGACTCCTGACCAAGTGCAGCAGCTACAGGCAAAGCTAAAAAATGGGGAGAAACTGCGTAATGCCATTTCTAGTCTCAATCTGACGGCTGACCAGAAAAACAAAATTCAGATCATTATGGAAAAGTCCTACGAGCAAACTCCAAATCTTCCAACTGATAAATCACCCCAGTAATTTTGATCGTTAATTTTGATCGTTACCAGTAATTATTATGAATGAGCAGCAATTAGAGCTTCCCTTAAATTACGAAGAATCTGTCAATCACTCTTCTCACGAATTAACTGATGAGCTTGGCAATGATCGAGATTCGTCAAAATTGTATCCTAAGGGCTTGAGCAAAAAGAAAATTGGCTTAGCGATCGCAGGTTTATTATTGCTGGGGGCTATTGGTTTATTTAGCTTTAGGGCGCTGACAGCAACGAAACAGGACAGTTCTAAGAAAGCTGATAAGCATGGTCAAGTTGTGCCTGTAGCAGTTGCTGTGGTTACGCAAAAGACAGTACCAATTCAATTACAGGCGATCGGAAATGTTCAGGCTAGCTCAACGGTTGCCGTAACATCGCAAGCATCAGGCAAGATTACAGGTGTCCATTTTAAGAAAGGGCAGGAGGTGCATAAAGGCGATCTGCTATTTACGATTGATAACCGATCGCAAATTGCTTCAATTCAACAGGCACAAGGGGTATTGGCGAGAGATCTTGCCCAAGTACAACAGGCTAGGGCAAACTTAGCGAGAGATATTGGCTTAGTTCGCTCTGCCGAAGCAAACTTGGCGAAAGATCAAGCACAGGCACAATTTGCGAAATCCCAAAGCGATCGCTATAACAATCTCTATAAAGAAGGAGCGATCAGTCAAGATCAAGCCCAGCAATACAGCACCAGCAATCGCGTATCGGATGCAACTTTACAAGGCGATCGCGAAGCGATTCAGAATGCTCTTGCGGTGGTTGAGGGTGATAAGGCGGCGATCGCTAATGCGGAAGCGGTAGTTGCCACCGATGATGCTGCTTACCAAAATGTACAGGTACAGGCTTCCTATACGGAAATATATGCGCCGATTGATGGACGTGCTGGCAATATTCTCGTCACCGAGGGCAATGTTGTACAGGCGAATAGTACCAATCCACTAGTCACAATTACTCAAGTTAATCCGATTCAAGTTGCCTTTGCGATTCCTGAAGTGCATCTGCCAGAAATTCAAAAACGGATGAAGAATGGCAAGATGAATGTAAGTGTCACCTTTGCGGGTAACAATACACCAATTTCAGGAGTCTTAACCTTCATTAACAATACCGTTGATAACACGACAGGTACAATTCAACTGATTGGCGACTTCAATAATGCGGGTGGACAGCTATTCCCTGGGCAATTTGTGAATACGACCCTAACTCTCAATGAAGAACCGAATGCGATCGTCGTTCCTGCTCAAGCGGTGCAGAATGGAGCCAATGGACAATTCGTTTTTGTGGTTAATGATGACGATCAGGATAATCCGACTGTTACCAATGTCCCCGTAGTGGCGAGTAGCACCATTGATGGGCTAGATGTGATTCAGAAAGGACTCAAATCAGGCGATCGCGTCGTTATCGATGGACAAGCGAACTTAGTCAATGGCAGCAAGATCAAGGTTAAGGCGGCTGATAGTAGCACTGACTCTAGAGGTGCTAAAGCTAGTGATAACCCGAATCAGCCCGCAAGCGATCGCAAGAAATCAGGAAAAGGCCGCCGATCTGCTGCTACAGATGGTTCTGCTAATAACTCTGCCAATACCTCATCCAAGATTGACAAAATTCCACCAACGAAACCAGAGGGAACCAATTAATGAATCTCTCAGAAATTTTCATTCGTCGCCCGATCATGACTACCTTAGTAATGGCGGGAATCCTCATTTTTGGATGGATGAGCTATCAGGCTTTACCAATTAGCGATCTGCCAAGCGTAGACTATCCCACGATTCAGGTGACTGCCTCAAGACCAGGGGCAAGTCCTGAAACAATGGCAGAATCGGTGACACGTCCATTAGAAAAGCAATTTTCGACGATCGCAGGACTGGACTCGCTCAATTCGACAACGACATTAGGGAAAACACAAATCGCCCTGCAATTTAGTCTCAGCCGCAGTATTGACGATGCGGCTCAAGATGTACAGGCTGCGATCGCGGCTTCATCGGGACAAATTGCGAGTGATATGCCCAATCCTCCTACCTATAGCAAAGTTAACCCTGCCGATCAGCCAATTCTCTATCTTTATCTCTATTCGCCGACATTGCCACTCTCACAAGTGGATAATTATGCAGAGACTTACCTTGCTCAAAAGCTTTCGACAATTTCGGGAGTAGCACAGGTCAGTGTCTACGGTTCTCAAAAATATGCCGCAAGGATTCAACTCAATCCGCAAAAACTGGCTAGTCAAGAGATTGGCATCGATCAAGTGCAAACAGCGATCCAGCAAGGTAACGTTAACTTGCCGACGGGTAGTCTATCGGGAGAGCATAAGAACTTTAATATCCAGACCAACGGACAACTTCAGGATGCCGCCGCCTATCGCAAATTGATTGTCGCCTATAAGAATGGCGCACCAATTTATCTAGAGCAGCTAGGTAGAGTAATCGACAGTGTGGAGAATGATAAGGTCGCAAGCTGGTATAACAACAGTCGCGCCATTATTCTCACAATTCAACGCCAACCGGGGACAAATACTGTAGCAGTCGTCGATACGATTCAGAAATTGCTGCCAAAATTGCGGGAACAGGTTCCCAACTCTGTACAGATTGGCGTGCTGTACGATGCCTCCCAATCAATTCGTGATTCTGTTGATGATGTGCGGTTTACATTAGTCTTAACGATCGCCTTAGTCGTTTTGGTGATCTTTATATTTCTGCGAAACCTTTCAGCGACAATCATTCCCAGCTTAGCTTTACCTGTATCGCTGATTGGCACATTCGCAATCATGAACCAGTTAGCTTTTTCGCTGGATAACTTGTCACTAATGGCGCTTACCCTATCGGTGGGCTTTGTCGTGGATGATGCGATCGTCATGCTGGAAAATATCGTGCGGCATATGGAAATGGGTGAACGTCCGATGCAAGCAGCGCTTAATGGTTCTAGGGAAATCGGATTTACGATTTTATCGATGACGCTCTCATTAGTCGCCGTATTCATTCCCATGCTATTTATGAGCGAACTATTAGGACGCTTATTTCACGAATTTGCCGTGACGATCGCTGTTTCAATTCTGGTTTCAGGTTTTGTTTCGCTGAGCCTGACTCCAATGTTGTGCAGCCTCTTTCTACGTCCCGTCCATCACGCTAGCCAAAGTCGCTTTTACCGTGCAACGGAAGCAATATTTGATCGCTTTCTCGGTCTCTATGATCGCACCCTCAAAACCGTGATGAAATACCATCGCACTACGATGATTTTGTCATTTGTGTTGTTATTTGCCACGATTGGACTATTTGTTGCTGTTCCCAAAGGATTTATTCCCAGTGAAGATAAGGGGCAGATTGTTGGCATGACTCAAGGCGCACAGGATACTTCTTTTGAAGCATTAGTTAAGCATCAACAAGCGGTTGCTGAACTGATCGCTCAAGATCCCAATGTGGAAGCGGTGAATTCCAATATTGGTGCGAGTGCGGGTGGTGGTGGCGCGACAACGGCGAGTAATTCGGGTAGTTTATTTATCCGATTGAAACCGCGATCGCAACGACAAGCTAGTGCCGATGAAGTTGTCCAAGAATTACGCACGAAACTCGCTGAGGTCACAGGCATTCAAGTATTTCTGCAAAATCCGCCTGCGATTCCTATTGGTACGCAGCAAACCACAGGGCTTTATCAATTAGAACTGCAAAATACTGATGTGCAGCCATTGCAAGAATATGTTCCCAAACTGGTAGAGAAGATGAAAGCATTACCCTTATTGCAGGATGTGAATAGCGATTTGCAGATGACTGCTCAAGTCAAACTAAACATCGATCGCAGTAAAGCATCAGCCCTAGGAATTACGGCTCAACAAATCGAGAATGCGCTCAGAAGTGCCTATGGAGACTATCAAGTATCCACGATTTATGCTTCGACTAACGAGTATCAAGTCATTCTCGAATTAGAACCAGAATATCAGCAGGATGTGAATGCGCTACTGTCGCTCTATATCACCTCTAACTCTGGGCAAGTCGTTCCTCTGAAGACCTTTGCCACGATATCTCAAGATGTTGCCCCCTTAATGATCAATCATTCAGGCAGAATGAATGCGGCAACGATTTCCTATAACCTATCTCCTGAAGTTTCTCTAGGTACAGCCAATCAACAAATCGAACAACTAATTAAAGATACGATTCCCGAAAATATCGCTACTAGCTTCACGGGAGCCAGTCAGGTATTTCAGAGTTCGTTGCCGAGTTTAATATTTTTATTAGCGATCGCCATTCTCGTAATTTACCTAATTCTTGGCATTCTCTACGAAGATTTCATTCACCCAATTACGATCCTATCAGGTTTACCCTCGGCAGGTTTTGGCGCTTTGCTAACCCTGATCATTTTCCATGTGGAACTGAATGTTTATTCCTTTATCGGCATTATTCTATTGGTAGGTATCGTCAAGAAAAACGGAATTATGATGGTGGACTTTGCGATCGAGGCGCAACGCACCGAAGCTTTAAAGCCTGCAACCGCCATCTATCAAGCCTGTTTAGTCCGTTTCCGTCCGATCATGATGACCACGATGGCAGCCCTGATGGGAACGCTCCCGATCGCGCTCGGCTTTGGTGCAGGTTCAGAATCGCGCCGACCTTTAGGCATCGCTGTAGTAGGGGGATTGGTATTTTCACAGATCCTGACACTCTATTTAACGCCCGTTTTCTATATTTACATGGAAGCATGGCGAAAGAAACTGAAAAGACTTAATTTACGACAAATTCTTTCAGTTTCTGGAAATCGATAAACCAAGCTAGTTAGGATGCGTTAGTGCAAGGTGAAGCATCAATTAGCTCAAATTTCTAAAATATCTGCGGTGATGGTAGGGATGTGTCAGGCAGGAGTCGAACTTATTCATATTGCTAGTGTTGCGGAACAGGTAGATACATTCATTGATGATTTTCTTGCCTTAGATTCACTGGTATTTCTATGCTCCTGTGTGACAGCTTTTTATGCCCTGCGATCGCCTAATCTCCATAGAGCTTTACGAGTTGGAAGGATTGCCGAGATTTCCTTTGCTCTCGGTTTATCGATCATGGTAGTCATCACTCTATTCACAGCTTTTTCCAAGATTAATAACAGAGGAATCTAATGAAAGTAACACTCCCTGCATTACGTTCTAGAAACTACAGACTATTCTTTGCTGGTCAGGGAATCTCTTTAATTGGTACTTGGATGACCCAACTTTCTACAGTTTGGATCGTGTATCAATTAACAAATTCTGCTTTAATGCTAGGCTTGGTCGGCTTTGCCAGCCAAATTCCTAGCTTTATATTCGCTCCTATCGGGTGATTAATCGCCGATCGCTACAATCGGCATCGTCTGCTAGTCATTACACAGGTATTAGCGATGATTCAATCTTTAGTTCTAGCAATATTAACTTTGACTGGAACTATTAATATCTCGCTTCTATTGGGATTAGGTTTTGTCCAAGGGCTGATCAATGTTGTCGATGCTCCTGTCAGGCAAACCTTTGTGAACGATATGATCGAACGACCTGAAGATCTGATGAGCGCGATCGCCTTAAATTCTTCAATGTTTACGGGAGCAAGGTTAATTGGGCCTGCGATCGCAGGAGTAATCATTGCTCGATTTGGTGCTGGCTATTGTTTTCTAATTGATGGATTCAGTTATATTGCCGTGATTATCGGACTATTGCTCATGAATCTCAAGCCTCAAGCACCTATTTTAAATACAATGAATCCTCTACAACGCCTTCAAGAAGGATTTCAATACGCATTCCATTCATTACCCATAAGAGCAATTTTAATGATCATGAGCCTATTTAGCCTCATGGTAGTTTCAGGCTCAACCCTAATGCCCATCTTTGCAACTCAAGTCTTACATGGTGATGCTCATACTTTAGGGTTCTTGCTAGCAGCCTCAGGTGTGGGAGCTTTGAGCGGTGGACTTTATATGAATACGCGATCGACTGTATTGGGATTAGGGAAAGTAGTTGCCTATGCACCAATTCTATGTGGTTTGGGATTGATTGTATTTGCTTTGTCTACAAGTATTTGGCTATCGATACCAGCGATTATGTTAGTTGGGTTAGGCTCGATTTTGCATCTTTCGGGCGGTAATACCATTCTGCAAACTATCGTTGAAGATGATAAACGCGGAAGGATCATGAGCCTTTTCACGATGTCAGTTTTGGGTATTTCCCCCTTTGGTAGCTTACTAGCAGGCAGTTTAGCAAATGCGATCGGTGCTCCGATGACGCTTATTCTAAATGGAAGTATTTGTGCGCTCGGCGGATTTCTCTTTTTAAAGCAGTTACCAAAGTTAAGGCTTCTAGTTCGTCCTATATATCTTGAGAAAAATATCCTACCAACTATTCCCTTAGAAATTCCATCCACATTGATTCAGACAAAGCATTCTCAATAATTTTATGAATCTTTCTAAGCTATTTATTACCCGACCTGTCATGACGACCCTCGTGATGATTGGGATTCTCACCTTTGGAATTATGAGCTATTTTCTCCTACCAATTAGTGCTCTGCCCAATGTGGAATATCCCTTCATCAGCGTTTCGGCAAGTCTTCCTGGGGGGACACCTGAAACAATGGCATCAGCAGTTGCTGCCCCACTAGAACGGCAATTTACGGAAATCGCAGGACTTAACTCCTTTAACTCCACCAGCTCCACAGGTAGCACGAATATTTCTCTCCAATTTGACTTTAGCCGTAATGTCGCCTCAGCAGCTAAAGACGTGCAAGCAGCCATCTCGGCGGCGGCGGGACAATTGCCTGCGGATATGCCCAAGCCTCCGACTTATCGTAAAGTCAATCCATCGGTTTCGCCAATTCTCTATCTCTATCTCTATTCAGAAACCCTGCCGATTTCTGAGGTCGATGAAAATGCGGAAATTGCGATCGCGCAGCCCATTTCCGCGATCAATGGGGTGGCTCAAGTACAGGTCTATGGGCAAAAGCAATATGCAGTGCGTATCCAACTCGATCCAAGACTAGTCGCAGCGAGAGGAATTGGCTTAGATCAAATTAAAACCATAATTCAGCAAGGCAACGTCACTCTGCCTACAGGCACATTATCGGGTAAAGATAAAAGCTATCTCATTCAGGCAAACGGACAACTCAATAATGCCAATGATTTTCGAGAATTAATTGTCAGTTATCAAAATGGTTCTCCCGTGAGGCTAAAAGACTTAGGCGATGTGATTGATAGTGTCCAAAATAATAAGGTCTCGAATTTATTTAGCGATCGCAAAGTTTCTAATCAACCCTCAATAGTTTTAGCCGTACAACCGCAACCAGGGGCAAACACGGTCAAGATTGTGGATGCGGTCAAGGCAATGCTCCCGACCTTACAAGCCCAAATCCCCAAATCCATTGAAATGGGAGTTCTATATGATCGCTCTCTCTCGATTCGTGATTCGATTCAAGACGTGCAGTTTACCTTAGTGCTTTCCATAGCCCTTGTAATCTTAGTGATCTTTCTATTTCTGCGCGATCTCCCTGCCACAATGATTCCCAGCATGGCTTTACCGATCGCCATTATTGGTACTTTTGCCGTCATGTATTTACTGGGATATTCCCTCGATAACTTGTCATTGATGGCATTGACACTTTCCGTTGGTTTCGTGGTGGATGATGCGATCGTTGTACTAGAAAATATCGTGCGTCATCGCGAAATGGGTGAATCACCAATGGCAGCAGCATTAAAGGGTTCACAGGAAGTCGGCTTTACAATTTTGTCGATGACTCTTTCCCTCGTGGCAGTATTTATCCCGATTATCTTTATGGGCGGACTGATTGGCAAACTATTCCATGAATTTGCGATCGTCATTAGCGTTGCCATTCTTGTATCTGGATTCGTTTCCCTCAGCCTGACACCAATGCTCTGTAGTCGCTTTTTAAAATCACCACATCATCAGCAAAATCGGTTTGCAAACCTCCTAGAAAGCGGCTTTGATTATCTTCTCAAAGGTTATAAATGGACGCTTAAGCCAGTTTTAAAACATCGTCGCATCACGATGATTAGTTCGGTGATCTTGCTATTCCTAACCTTCTATATGTTTACACTCGTTCCCAAAGGGTTTATCCCGACTGAGGATACAGGGCAATTAATGGCAAGTACTAAAGCCGCACAGGATATCTCCTTTGACAATATGTTGAAACATCAACAGGAAGTTGTGGATATTATTCGCAAAGATCCAAATATTGCGTCGCTAAACTCTACGGTTGGAGCATCAGGTCCTAACGCCTCCGTTAATACTGGTCGCATTACCATTCGGCTCAAGCCTCGCAATCAGAGACAACTCAGTGCCGATGAGATTATTCAAAAACTGACACCTCAACTGCGTCGCCTCACAGGTATCCAAACATTTTTGCGATCGCCTGCGGCAATTCCCATCGGCGGACAGCAAACAAATTCTACCTATCAATTCACGCTTCAGAGTCTGAATTTACAGGATCTCCGCGATTCTATCCCCAAACTATTAGAAAAGGTAAAAGCGATCCCTGGACTGCGTGATGTTGATAGTGATCTACAATTGCGAACTCCACAAATCGAAGTACAGGTCGATCATGATAAAGCTGCATTATTAGGAATTACGGCTGCTCAAATCGAAAAAACTCTTGGTAATGCCTATGGCTCTAGTCAAGTTTCCACGATGTTTACGCCCGACAATCAGTTCTACGTGATTTTAGAACTGAAGCCTGAATTTCAGCGCGATCCCACAGCCCTAGAGATGATTTATGTACGCGGTAAAAATGGTAATGAAATCCCATTAAGTGCGATCGCCTCAATCAAACAAGGCGTAGGACCTCTGACTGTCAATCATCTAGCCCAATTACCTTCAGCGACAATTTCCTTTGATACGCAGTTAGGGACATCACTCAGTGATGCTACGGAGGCGATTAAGCAAGTAGCCAAAGAAGTTCTACCTGATACTGTCACTGCTAGCTTTCAAGGCTCAGCACAAGTATTCAGCAATTCCTTTAACGATTTAGGGTGGTTGCTTTTAGTGTCTATTGTGGTGATTTATCTGATTTTAGGTATCCTCTATGAAGATTTCATTCACCCAATTACAATTCTGTCAGGACTGCCCTCTGCAGGTTTTGGCGCACTGCTGACACTCTGTTTTTTTCAAGTTGAGCTAAATCTCTATTCCTTTATTGGCATTATTCTATTAGTGGGCATTGTTAAAAAGAATGGGATTATGCTCGTTGATTTTGCGATCGAGTCCCAACGACGCGAGAATAAGAGTCCTCTCGATGCAATTTACGCCGCCTGTGTCGTCCGCTTTCGCCCGATTATGATGACGACAATGGCAGCCCTCATCGGCACATTACCGATCGCCCTAGGTAGTGGTGTCGGTTCCGAGGCGCGTCGTCCTCTTGGGATTGCGATCGTGGGAGGCTTGGTATTTTCACAGGTTTTAACTCTGTATCTCACACCTGTGTTTTATACTTACATGGAAGCATGGCGCAAAAATTTAGCTGCTCTCAAATGGAAGCCTCGCAATATTTTTAAAAATTTATGAAATAATAGGCGGCACGAAGTGCCGCCTATTATTTATTTTGAATACACTTGGTGACAGCTATAAAACCTTGGTTGGCACTTGATTTATCCAAAATTATTCACATTAGATGTCTAAGCATTATGACGATTGCTATCGTAAAGTATAGATATATGACAAATTTTGAAAAATTTTGAGGAATAAAGTTTTGCCTACTCTGGGAGTAAACATCGATCATATTGCGACGATTCGTCAAGCTCGCCGAGGTGTCGAACCCGATCCCGTCGCCGCCGCAGTGATCGCCGAATTAGCAGGGGCTGATGGCATTACCGTTCATTTACGTGAAGATCGTCGTCATATTCAAGAGCGAGATGTTCGATTACTCAGACAAACTATCCGTACTAGGCTCAATCTCGAAATGGCAGCAACTCCTGAAATGGTCGCGATCGCCCTTGATGTCAAGCCAGACTATATTACCCTCGTGCCCGAACGGCGCGAAGAAATCACAACGGAGGGTGGTTTAAATGTAAAAGCGCAATGCGATCGCTTGGGTAAATTTGTACATCAATTACAAGGGGCGGGGATACCCGTAAGTCTGTTTGTCGATGCTGAAGCAGAACAATTGCAAGCTTCGGCTAGAACTGGTGCAAAATTTGTGGAATTACATACAGGTACTTATGCCAACGCCAAGAATGAAGAAGAGCATTCTCGTGAGCTAGAAATATTGACTAAAGGTGGAGAATTAGCAATTAGCTTAGGACTAAGACTGAATTCGGGACATGGTTTAACCTATTGGAATACCCGCCCTGTGGCGCAAATAAAGGGAATGGAGGAGCTAAACATTGGACATAGCATTATTAGCCGTGCTGTGTTAGTTGGTTTAGATAAAGCAATTCGGGAAATGAAGGAGATTATAAATTCATAAAAGAAGAGGGTGCAAAATCACCCTCTTCTTTTATGAATTTATACAGTTTTGTTATCTTCCTGTGACTTCTCTGAGGAATCGCTATGATTAATAGTTGAGTTGCTATTGGGGTTGTCATGATCACTTGAGTCATCATGATTCAGGCTGCTCGACTTGCCATGAACACCATGAAAGTGATTGCTGTAACTATCACCATACTCAGCAACTAGCGCTGACTCAACCATGTTTATAGTTTTGTGATCATGGACATCTAATTTCATCCGTTTCTCAATGGTCTTCACGACAATATACAGAACGGGAACAATGAAGAGACTTAAGAATGTCGCCACACACATCCCACCCATCACCGCAGTCCCAATTGATTGACGAGCAGCCGCCCCTGCACCTGTAGCAATCACCAGAGGAAAAATCCCGATAATAGTCGAAAAAGCTGTCATTAAAATGGGACGTAATCTCTGTTGAGAAGCCTCAATTACGGATTTTGTAATACTCAATCCGCTTTCATGTAGTTGATTGGCAAACTCCACAATCAGAATAGCGTTTTTACTTGCCATACCAATTAACATGACCAAGCCAATTTGGGTATAAACATCATTGGCAAAATTGGGACTCGATAAACCGCGAAACATTACCGCTAAAAGTGCACCTAGTACCGCAAGAGGCACAGTAAGCATGATAATCGTGGGATCGATGTAGTTTTCATATTGAGCCGCCAGTACTAAAAATACAAATACAACTCCTAAACCAAAGATAAAGAAGGCACTACTACCCGAACCAATTTCTTCTAAGGATAAGCCTGACCATTCATAGCTAAAACTCTTGGGCAGAACTTCCTTAGATATCTTGTTCATAATGTCGATCGCTTGTCCTGAACTGACTCCCGGCGCAGTATTGCCCGTAATTTGCACAGATCGGAAAAGATTATAGTGATTAATAATCGAAGGACCAACGGTTTGAGTAACTTTGACTAAATTGCTGAGGGGAATCAATTGTCCTGTACGCGATCGCACATAGAGCTTATTGATATCGTCAGGGTTAGCTCGGAACTGAGCATCGGCTTGAACATAGACGCGATAGGTACGCCCAAAGGTATTGAAATCATTGACATATTGGGAACCGAGTAAAGTCTGCAAGGTGTTGTAAATATCTTGCAAAGATACTTGCAGCGCATTCGCCTTAACGCGATCAACATCGACAGTCAACTGTGGCGTGTTGCCATTAAAACTTGGGCGTAGTCCTGCCAGCATCGGACGATTGGGATCAGGATAGGTACTTGCCTTGCCTAATAAGGCTCCCATTGTTTGCTCGATGATCGGGAAGCCTTGATTTGCCTTGTCCTGTAACTGATATTCAAAACCGCCGTAGTTACTCAATCCTTGAATTGCTGGAGGTGGAAAGGGAACCACAAAGGCATCCTTAATGGAAATGAGGGAAGGCAGTAAACCAAAGGGCTTGGGCGTAAATCCACCAATAATCTCCGTTGCCGATCGCGATCTTTCCTTCCAAGGCTTCAGCGTAGTGAATACAATGCCATTGTTGGGCGTATTGCCACTAAAGCTAAATCCCGCGATCGCAAAGATATTCGAGATTTCAGGATAAACAGGTTCTCCCTTTTCATCCTTCCGAAGCATGATGCCTTCGATATTTTCTAACACCTTTTCAGTGTAATTAAGTGATACACCTTCAGGAGCTTGGACAATCGTAATGAAATATCCCTGATCTTCCTGAGGTAAAAAGCCTCTTGGCACAACTGTGTATACCCAATAGGTAGCAAACAGAGAGAGCACAAATAGGAGCATTACCAAACCTTTTAAACGGGTTGATCTATTGAGAATCTTCTGGTAATGATTTCTTGTGCCATCAATCACCCAATTCACACGATTAAAGAACCAATTGCTACGTGGTATCTCCTGTTTTAATAAGAAAGCCGCTAAGGTTGGCGAAAGGGTCAAAGCATTGAAAGTGGAGACAGTAATCGAAAAAGCGATCGTTAGCGCAAATTGTTTGTATAACTGCCCCGTTGTCCCTGGGAAAAAGGCAACAGGAACGAACACCGCAATCAACACCATTGAGCTTGCAATGACTGCCCCCTGCAATTCATTCATTGCGGCGATCGCAGCCTTAACAGGTGTTTCTCCTTTTTCTTGAATGCGGCGCGTTACATCCTCTACAACCACGATCGCATCATCAACGACCAACCCTGTGGCAAGGGTTAAGCCAAATAGGGTCAGGGTATTGATATTAAAATTCAGCAGTTTGATGAAAATGAATGTCCCAATTAAGGACACAGGAATAGCGATCGCGGGGATCAGTGTAGAGCGCCAGTTTTGCAGGAATAGGTAAATAATCACGATTACGAGGACGATCGCAATCAGTAGAGAAATAATTACTTCCTCAGTTCCCGCCTCAATAAAACTAGTGGTATCGAAGGCAATCTCATAATTTAGCCCAGGAGGAAAAGTCGGCTTCAACTCTTCTAGAGCATGTTTTACAGCATGAGCCACATCTAAAGCATTAGCATCAGGCAATTGAGATACACCTAAACCAATCCCACGAGTACCATTAAACCTTAGAGCTGATCCATAGTTTTCTGCACCTAGCTCTACCCGTCCGACATCACGGAGCTTGATCAGTGACCCGTCGCTCGCAGTTTTAATCACAATATCCGAGAATTCCTCGGTGTTTTTTAAACGCCCTGTAGCAGAAATTGATAGTTGATATTGCTGATTAGGGAGGTTAGGTTGCTGTCCAATTTGTCCGACACCCACCTGCAAATTTTGTTGCTGAATGGCAGCTATAGCGTCTTGAGCCGTTAAACCTCTGGCAGAGAGCCGATTAGGATCAAGCCATACCCGCATGGCATACTTGCGCTCACCAAAGATAATGACATTGCCAACGCCTTTGACTTTCTTAATCGCATCGACAATGTAGAGATCAGCGTAATTACTCAAATATAGATCATCATATTCTCCCTTCTCAGCATACACACCGATCGCAAAAAGAAACCCTGAAGACTCTTTACTAACTCTGACTCCCGTTTGTTGTACTGGTGCAGGTAGCTGTGATTGTACGCTGGAGACACGGTTTTGGACATCCACCGCGGCAATATCTTTGTTTTTGCCTAAGTCAAAAACTAGATTGACAGAACTAGTTCCATTGTTGGCACTGGTGGAAGTAATGTAGCGAACTCCTTCAATTCCATTTAATTCCCTCTCAAGAATATTGGTAACCGTAGATTCCACAACTTCGGCATTTGCACCAACATAGTTTGCCGTAACCGTTACCTTAGGGGGCGTAATTTCAGGATATTGAGCAACAGGTAAGATAAAGATACAGGCTGTTCCCAATAATGTGATGATGACAGAACAGACTGTCGCAAACACAGGTCGTCTGATAAAAAAGTCAGAGATGGATAGCAGCATGGGCTGAGATATGGGAATGAAGAGTTAAGCAAATAGACCTAGCCGCTGACTGCTGAAATATTTTAATTAATACTTGTTTAGAATGGGTATTGCTAAGCAATACCCATTCTAAACAAGTATATTCTATGACATGACAAACCTTGCCGTATCTGTTGGGAGATACGGCTAATTTTCAGCTTGTAGAGATCTCATGGATAGCGACAGACATACTTACTACCCAAAATTTGAGAATTTAGGCAAAAGCGAGCAAAATATGGGGTAATAACAATACTCCAGCAATGATCAGAGCCGAGATCGCGGCAATGAGTACCGCCCCTGCAGCACAGTCCTTAGCAATTTTGGCTAACTGATGAAACTCACGACCCACCGTCAAATCTACTACTGCTTCCAAAGCTGTATTCAATAGTTCCAGTACCAAAACTAGCGCGATCGTCAAGCTAATGATCGAGTAAGCCAAAGCAGACAATTTAAAATAAAGACTGAGGAATAAAGCGATCGCCCCGATGATTACATGAATCCGAAAATTTCGCTGAGTACGAAAGGCATAGCTAACACCCTGTGCGGCATATTTAAAACTAAGAAATAAATTTGTGGCAATTTGAAAAGAATTAATGCGTTGGCTTGCTGTATCTTCAGATTCTTCAAATTCGTCGATCTGCGTCATTTGCTCAGATAAAAAAGGCGATTGGGGCGATTTGATTACAAATATTCTTGAGAGCGGTAAATCAATATTCATGGATTATTTTCCAATTAGATTTTGCCAAGCAATAGTCAAGATGCTGCCAAATAGTTTACCCAACTTATGCTCTCAATCATAGCTATTTTCAAATATCAGCCAAAAAATCACTATATATTAAGTTGTTCTTTGCAATTATTGATATCATCTTGATTTATAGTGAAATTAGGCTTAGCATTAAATCCTGCTGCTTGAGCATCGCTTCCAAACTTTCCTCATCTGGATGATCCCATCCGAGTAAATGCAACAATCCATGAGCTGCTAACCAAGCAAGTTCATAGACTAGTGAATGTTCTCTTTCTGTAGCCTGACGGATTGCTGTAGTTTGGGAAATGATAATATCACCCAAATTAGTTGGCTCAACATAGTCATCACCCATGGGAATCTCTGGAAGTTCCGACTCTAGAGCAGCAAAGGATAGAACATCTGTTGGTCGATCCTGTTGGCGGTACTGCAAATTTAGTTGTTGAATCGTATCATCGTCTGTGATAGCTAGGGATAATTCATATTCTCCCTCATCGATTTCCTGTTCCATCAATAGATGTTTTTCCCAAATAGAAAACCATTCCTGCCATCGTTCCAATGAGATTGGATGATGAGCAATAACTTCGGGGTAGATTTCACAATAAAGATCAATGCTCAACGCTCAATAACCTCAATCAACAAAAAATTAAAATTAATACAATCAGCGTAATAAAAATCAAGAGATAATCTCATAATTTTAACAGAAGTAGAAAACTGACATAAACATTCAAAATCTTACTAGCAGTTTAGATAAACAAGAATCTGAATCAATACTAGGTTTCAGTATTTCTAATTAATAGTTATTCTTACCTTATTCTTAAGTATAGACTTCTTAAATATAGGTCTTAAATCTGTATCACTGTATGACAGAATTTTGCTATTAAGTTACTAATGAAAAGCGATCGCTAATCCTACTAAGATTACAATCACACCAAAAATGGTCAGAAAAAAATGAAATAGTGATGTACCACCTTTCTTAACCATATTACGCATAGCAAGTTTGACGAAACTATCTTGTGGCTTAGCATTTGCTTTGCCATCATGCTTGTTGATGTCATTTTTGTCGCTATTATTACTAGGAGAATTAGATTGAAGGTTTAGATCGTTATTCATGATTTTATTTGCAATAATTTATCGGAATTTCAAAAATAGGTGATTAATATTTAGCAGTTAGGTAATACAGGCTACATAATCATGGTGCTGATTTTAGAAAGCAACATGATTAGCAAAGATAAACTAATCAGAAATTGATACTGTTATTCTTGTATTTCCTTAAAAAAAGTTAACCATCAGTTTTTTCTATATCCTATATGATTAAGGACATATCATTTTGATATTTTATCAAGATGATTAGTACAAAATCAGTATAAGTAATTTTGCTGTTGTGCAGTACGGGTAACACAGGCAGAATTTAGATGCCGAACATAGTTAATTCAAGGAGAACATTACTATGGCAGTCGAAAAAGTCAACTCTTCCTCTAGTCTAGCGGAAGTTATTGATCGTATTTTGGATAAGGGCATTGTCATTGATGCATGGGTACGAGTCTCATTGGTGGGAATCGAACTGCTATCAATTGAAGCTCGCGTTGTCATTGCCTCTGTGGAAACATATCTTAAATATGCTGAAGCAGTTGGTCTCACAGCCTCGGCGGCAGTACCTGCTGCTTAGTAAATATAATCTAGCAATGCTAGTCATAAGTTACTAAACAATAGATCTATTAGCCTACCGAATTCTTTTTTATTCCCTTCTCACTAAATAAATATCTTGTTGATTTTGTAATTTATTGTTGTTGATTTTTTATTGACAAAACAGTGAATCTTGGGCGTTGCGAAACATAAGTAGTGATTTACTGGATTTACCCGTGGAGTAGCGTCCCCGTACCTACCCTATGATATTTTGGACAACCACGGGGGGTTGTCCGTAACAGTTTCATTATGAAAATAGCGCAACGCCAAGTTGTTAGCAGGGTATTGATATAGTGAGGAGGGTTATAAGCTCTCATGTTTGATGTTTGGGTTTGACTCATTTTATTGATGGATGAAACGGTTTAGGCGAGCAAAGTTGAGTAATCATTTTGCACGGGTGGCTAGTATAGAGTCGAATCTATGTTGATTTGATAAATTTGATTTGAAAGAGTGAATTTGAGGATAACGTTATGGCTTCTTTGATGCAAGGATTTGCAGAAGCAAGGCAGCGACGACTACAGGAACGTGCAAATTTTTTGGCTGAGCAACAGTTGGCGCGACAAGAAAGAGAGGCGGCTTTGCAAGCACAGTCAGAGGCTACGGCTGCTTATTTAGCTCATACAGAGCAGACTCGTCTAGCATGGGAACAAGGTAGACAAGCGATCGCTGAAAATGCTTTGGCATCTCGACAGAAAGAACTGCAAAATCGTGCTAGTCAGATATCGCAATATTTACAAGATCTCAGTTCAAATCGTTCTCAGCAAGCTACCGAAGACAGCGAAGAACGTGCCCAAGAAGTCAGAACTCGCACGTTTAAAACGCGATCTCAGTTAAAGCATATCCACAAAGCAAGGATTCGCTCAGGGAAAGCTGATCGTGCTCAACGTCAACAACTTACTAAAGAGCGAGCTGCCTTTACTCAAATGCAAATCGAAGATCTTAACAAGGTGCGTTTGGCTCGTGCTAAAGCTGCGGCTCAGCAAAGGGCACAGGAGGCTCAGTCCAGAGCAGCAGATGTTTCCACCCAAATTCAGGCTACGACCGAGCAAAGACTCGCTCAAGCGAAACGAGATTCTGCCTCAAGAAATCAGGAATTTAGCGATCGCGCCGCTAATGTTAAAGAATCTCTAGCACAACTCGAAGCTAATCGCCTTGCATCAGCCGAGGCTCAAGCTAGTCATCTTAGTGCTTTTCGAGCCGATTTGAGTAACTCAGTTTGGGCTGGCTCGCGTTCTGTCGCAGTTCCCCGACCTGTTACTAAGGTAGTATCAAAACCTATTCCTGAGCGTACAGATCCCCCTGCTAAATCAAAGAAAAAAGCCGCTAAGGACTCAGAACCTGTTGTACCAACACCCGTAGCAACCAAACCAGTTGAGATTAAGGAAACACCAAAAGAAACTCCCAAGGAATCTCCTAAGTCTTCTGGTAAAATCGAGCAATTTGTGGTTGACTATGTGGCTCAACTATCGACAAACTCTAGCTTATTAGAAGTCGTTAATGATCGTGACACCGTCAGAGATCTCCTCGCTCAAGGAGCCAATACCCTCAAAGTCGATCCTTCTGATATTCTGAACACCTTACTACAAATGGCAGAAGGCTCATCAACATGACCACAGTTCTCCATGCCAATGCGCGTCAATTTGTCAGCACGGACTTTACCAAGCAAATTGTCCGTCGGGCGCTACGCTATTTACAATCGGGCTTTGCAATTCATTTGCGCGGGCCTGCTGGTACGGGCAAAACTACTTTAGCGATGCACCTTGCAGGCTTAGTCGGTAGACCAATGGTTTTGATCTATGGTGATGAAGACTTGCGATCATCGCAATTAGTTGGCTCTAACTCAGGCTATTCCCGTAAAAAAGTTGTTGATAACTACATCCATTCAGTTTTAAAAGTTGAAGACGATCTGCGCCAAAATTGGACAGACTCGCGTTTAACTTTGGCAGCAAAGGAAGGCTTTACACTGATTTATGATGAGTTCAACCGATCTCGCCCTGAAGTAAATAATGTATTGCTCAGCGCTCTCGAAGAGAAGCTAATCGTATTGCCTCCTGACAGTTCTCAGTCGGAATATGTGCGGGTACATCCCTTGTTTCGGGCAATCTTTACTTCTAATCCTGAAGAATATGCAGGGGTACATCCCACACAGGACGCACTACTCGATCGCATGATCACCATTAACATTGGTGAAGCGGACGTTGAAACCGAAAAGCAAATCTTAGTGAATCGCGTAGGCTTAGATCGCACTCAAGCTCTGAAATTAATCAACTTGATTCGTGGCTATCGTCGTCAAGTGCAATGCAGCAAAGCATCAAGTTTAAGAGCTTGTTTGTTAATTGGTAAAATTTGCGTTGAGCATGAGATTCCTGTCTCTGGCAAAGATGATGACTTCCGCGCACTGTGCTTTGATGTGTTGATTTCTCGCTATGGTAGTGGTGAGCCTGAGTCAGAACTTGGACTCGCTAAATTATTGGATCAAATACCTTAATGTCTCAAGCGATTAAATCTCAAGCAATAAACACTAGTACGACTGGCTCTTCCCTTGCCGATATTCTGGAAAGAGTATTAGACAAGGGCATTGTCATTGCTGGTGATATCACAGTGTCCGTGGGCAGTGTGGAGTTGTTGAGTATCAGAATTCGGTTGCTAGTAGCTTCGGTGGATAAAGCGAAGGAAATTGGGATTAATTGGTGGGAATCCGATCCCTATTTGTCTTCGAGAACTCAAGAACTTCTTGCTTCTAATCAACAATTGTTAGAAAGAGTAAATCTTTTGGAACGAGAGCTAGCTGCTGCTAGGCAATTAGAAGAAAGCACTCAATAAAGGCGGCGCTTTGCGCCGCCTTTATATTTTTGTGAGAAGATTTTCAATTAAGTAACTTGGCGCAATTAAATATAAAACCCCAAAACCTGTGGCGCACGCTGCGCGTGCGCCACAGGTTTTGGCTTTGTTTTTTAATTATGCCCAACTACTTACAAAAATGACAAAGCCATTGAGTTACAGACTCTATGCAGCACAAATAGAGCTTGATCCAAGATATTTGTAGCTATAGTTGTGGAAATATTTGCAGCATCGAAACAGGCTGTCAAAGATAAGCGATCGCCAAGGGTAGCAACACCAACAACACGCTCATTTTCAACCCCTGCCATTACCGCAGGAGCATATAGATCCGTAATTTTCAACTTTCCAAACTGCTGGTTAATTGCTAATTTTCCTAGATTTGTTACCAATAAATCGTAACCATATTGCTGCTGCATTCCTTGGGCAACAATCTGAGCATCTGGGCAAGTTGTCATTACTGCTTGACGCGGGGCGAATCCTTCAAACAATTGTTGAAGTTGTCTAGCATCGTTTAATTGTGATTTGAGCGATCGCGCTACTTCCCAGAGTAGAGAACTAGCCGTTACTTGATGATGGGTTAAGCCATAGGTGATATATAGCCCTACTGCCTCTTGCACTGTTGCAGGTAAATAGGAACGGACACTAATCGGTGATAAACACTTGTAATGCGATAGGTCTGTTTCCCCTTGGCTTGCTAGGGCTATTAAAAAAGCAGCACCAATTGCGCCATGCACAGTAGTATGCTCTTCACGACAGCGATCACTTAATTGTTTTGTTAGCTGAGCTGACAATATTGCAGTCCTGACATGGGGGCGTACTCTAGTTGTAGCCTTATCTGCATAGAATGCTACTTGTTTTTGTGACGCTACATGATCAGATTGCTGAGGAACTTCCGTTGATAATCTAAATGGTTGGGGAATTATAGATTCAATGGGAGCACTAGCTGTAAGCTCTCTGGTTATAGAAGTTGTTGAGCAAGTTGGTGTGGCAATTCCTGAGACGATATCCCGCATTAGATATGCGCCTGACAAACCATCGGCAATTGAATGGTGTAGGGCAATGATTAGCTCGGACTCTTGATCACCTTGAGACTGAATCCATACAACTCTCACTAAAGGAGCGATCGCCCAGTTAAAGGATTGCGATAGCTCAAGTTCTAATTCTCTCTGCCACTGCAATGAATCTATTCTCTTGACGACCCTATAGGGGATTTCTGCGCTCTGTTCTACAAATTGAGGATGTCCAGATGGGCTAATCTGAATTTTAGTTCTCAATAATGGATGCTGTTGCTGAACTTGAGAGAGCGATCGCTGCAATTGCTCAACTGTAAAAGTCCCCGAAATTTTGGCACATACAGCAAAATGTACAGGATGAACTTGATCGTATAGCCAAAAGGAATGTTCAAACGCGCCAAGAAAACGTTCCATAATAACTCCTTAATTTATGTTGATTTCTTTAAGGATGAGCGGCGCGAAGCACCGCCCATTCTAACTATTTAGCTTTTTTCCATAATCCAATGGAGGCGATCGCTAAGGCAAATACACCTAAAAGCGCACCATAAACAGAAGGGATTTCGCCTTGAGTGACAACTAAACTGGCAAACAGAGCCGTTGCTAAACCGTTACCGCCAAAATATAAGCCTGTGCCGAATCCTGCTTGGTTATGTGGAACCATTGCTAGGGCTAGGGGAATTGTATTGGTTAAAACTAAGCCTAGAGCGATCGCAGCCATTGCACTAACTATGAGCAAATAAATAGCACTGTGATTAAGTGCATTGAGAATGAGACAAATAGTAATCGCTACTAATCCCCACAACATGCCAACAGCGACCTTTTGCCTATTTTGCAAGGATCGCAGGGGTAATGTCGATAGCCCCGCAATTAGGAGAAGACTTGATTGGGAATATTCAATGGGTAGATTGGAAATCGCCTTGCTAAGGCTATGGGGTAATATATGTAATAGCAAATTAATTTCTATCCCTGAACCTAAGCCAACCACAAAAGGGAAGATATACATAACTAGCGAGCTATGGATCACCTCATTAGTTTTACTTTCAGGTTGTGTAGCAGTTGCGAGATAACGTGGCATAGAAGCCCATAGAAGCACTGAGCCAATTAAAAGAGCGATCGCTCCCAAAATAAAAGTGAGGGAAACTCCAATCTGTTTAAGGATGAATCCTAAGATGGGACTGGTGGCGCTCGTAATTGCTAATACGAGCGCTAAAACGGAATTAGCTTGAGGTAGTTGACTGGTTGGCGCAAAACCTTGCAGTAAAGCGATCGCAGGCCCACGAAAGATAATCATCGCAATTACCCAAATTGTCATCATTACTGGCACAATCCAACGTAGCTGTTCCGCAAGCTGCACTTCGACTAGCCAAGAAACAATCACAAAAATTAGCCCTGCAAGGGTCACGCCCACCACAATCTGTGGTAGACGACTCCCAAAACGACCGAGAATGCGATCAGAAAACCAGCCGACAATTGGTTCTACAATTGCCCCCAGTAATCCCTGAAAAATGCCTAGCCATGCAGCTAAATCCAAAAATCCAATCCGCACCAAAATTCTTGGCTGATAAAATCCGTAAGCAATCCAGCTAAAAGTAATTGCAGCTAATAGAGCTGCGAGTCCCCAGACTTGTCGCCACAGAATTTTAGTCGGAGGACTTGGGAACGCAGTAGTTTGCAGCATTAGTTACGATATTTATGGTTAGTAAAACCTTTGGGAAGTATTGCTTTGTAACACTTCCCAAGTTTTATTTAAACTTTGAGAATCCAATCATTGCGAGTATCTTTGCTCACAAAAGCAGCAGGAACAACATTCAGTGAAACACCTAGAGATTGGAAGGCTGCACGAATGGCTGTAGCATGAGAAGCTTCAGTGGAACCAATACTTGCACCTGCGGTAACGAGATCAGGATTCTTGAGGGTAGCCACTTCTCGACCATAGGCGATCGCAGCATCGACCTCTAACGCAAGGGCAAGCTTCGCAATATTCACATCGGAATCTAAATTCCCCTCACCTTTCTCAATATAGGGAGTAACGGTTTTCAGATATTCCATCTTTGCGGTTACAGGTGTACCACCTAGTTGCTTCACGACCCTCGCGAGTAGATCCCGATGGGCTTTGTGATCGGATTGGTTCGCTAAAGCGATCGCCAAAACTGCCTTGCCCACATTGCTATCACTGAGTTTACCTGCGGCAAATCCATAAGCCCAAATCGCTTGATGCTCATAAAATAGAGCATTATTGAGTACCTTGATGTCATTAGCCACATCACCCTTAGGTTTTGCCATCACCGCAGGCACAACTGCGGTACTAGCCGCAATTCCCATTGCTCCAAATAAACCAGCTTTAATTAATTCGCGGCGCAAAGCTGAACGAGAAGATCTTTCTGTTCTAGACATGGTTTTCACCAGATAATATATAGTTAAAAAATCAGTTGTTGCTGGTCAGCGAGGGTTTTGAGTTTGTCTTGCCTAGTGCAACAGACAAACTCCTAGAGATCGTTGAAATCGCTGATTCAAATAGAAATACGAAGAGGATCTAATCTTGGATTCATGCGATCGCAAATTTCTTAAAATAGACAGTGAAAGCAAGCGAGATGAACTCACTCTCATTAGTCGCATTGCTGATCAGGATCAATCCGCCCTATCGTTACTCTACGATCGCTATGCCAAAGTCATTTATACAATTGCCTATAAAATTCTTAATTCTTCAGAGGAATCCGAAGAGATTGTTTTAGACGTATTTACTCAAGTATGGAGGATTGCCAAAAACTACAATTTCCAAAAGGGTAGAGTAGATACATGGCTATTTATGCTCACACGCAGTCGCGCCCTAGATCGGCTACGCAGTCATGCAAGGTTTGACAAAGCAGTAGCAGCTTCAGAAGATGTCCTCAAGATACATTCGCACACCGATAGCCCTGAAGAAGATGTTTTACTGCAAGAGCGTAGTTTCTACATTAAAACTTGTCTAGCCGAACTCCCTAAAGAACAGCGCCTAGTCCTAGAACTTGCCTACTTTAGTGGACTCAGTCATAGTGAAATTGCTGCGAAAACAGGTATTTCTCTTGGCACGGTGAAAACCCGTATTCGTCTAGGACTAAAAAAATTACGCGAAGCGATCGGCGATGAGTGGTTTAGCTTTTAGGGAAATCTAAATATAACCACCGACCCAAATATCAACTAAGCCAATAGCCAATAGCTAATAGCCAATAGCTAACAGCCAAAAATCAGGATCTAAACTGCATGAACCAAGAAGAAATTAATCATCTACTAGCATTAGCAGCTATGGCAGCGATCGCTCCTGACGAAATTCAAGCCATAGAAGAACTTGCCGCCACATCACCAGAAATAGATCAAGAACTGCGATCGCTCCAGAATACTGCGGCGACCCTCGCCTATACTGAACCTCCTTTAGCTGTTCCTACTGGACTCAAACAAAGACTATTGAATCGCATTCAGCAGGAAACAGAAGTTTTAGATTTTGTGGCTTTGCGATCAGAAGAACTGAAGTGGAAACCTCATCCTGTCAAAGGTTTAATGATGGCTGTGTTAAAAATTGATCATCAAAAACGCGAGATATCAGCTTTAATCCGTGCGGATCAAGATGTTGAATATCCATCTCACTACCATGCAACGGGGGAAGAAATTTTTATGCTCCAAGGTGAGCTAATCGATCGCGATGTTACCTATAAAGCAGGGGACTATCTTTACTCCAAGGCAGGATCTATTCATGCGCCATCAGCGATCGCAGGCTGTATGTTTTTTGTAAAAACATCTTTAGATGACAAGTTTCTCTAAAAAAGCTATCTAAAAATTAGCTTCAGCACAATAATTGCTAAAAGCCAGTGCGACCCGCTTAGTGGGTGGCACTGGCTTTTTTTGACCCTGAGTTTTAATTACAGAGCTTTGCGCTTTCTCAAACCCCAGATAAATTTTGAAAAAGCTTGCTTTGCAAGCTTTTTCAAAATTTATCTTAAATAGGCTGTACGTCGATTTACTTAGAAGTGCGTGATGCTTTAAGTTGATCGTCGATGCGGCGCAGCACACCATTAATAAAACGATAGCCATCTTCACTGCTATAGCGCTTAGCTAGCTCAACTGCCTCATCGATCGCGATTTTACTCGCCACATTTAAAAACATCATTTCCGCAGTGGCAATTCGCAAAATATCTTTATCAACTTGGGCAAGGCGATCAAGTTGCCAATTAACTAAGGCACTACTGATAGTCTCATCAATTTGCGATCGCTTAGTATTTACAGTTTTTAAAATATCGATCGCATAGTTACGAACTTCATCTCTTTGTGATAGGACTAAGGTTACGGGAAACTCCAACGCTGAGCCAATATTGTTAATTGCATTTTTAGTTAGCTCGATTGCCTCTCGTACCATGCCTTCAACTGCTTGAATATCTTGACGTATATCACCTGTACGGATTTCGCTAGAAGATATGCGCTCTTGACTGCGTTGCAGTTCAGCACTGGCGGTTTGTAATAATTCTTTAGTTTCATCATGCAGCGATCGCACAACCGCAGTAACGATGTCATCAAGGGTTTTGGTCTCTAGCTTTTGAGATTGGCTAGGTAACTGGTTAATACTAAATAGTGCGAGTTCGCGGGCGATGTGGCGGGGTTGCATAGGAGAAGATAAAATTAAGCCAATTGCATATCTTATCATTCACTTTACGCACTAAAACTTATAAAAATGACTCAGACCTTTACCGCAACCCTTCATCACCACGGACAAACCTATATTGTTCCTGTACCCGAAGATCAAGCTATTCTTGATGCTGCGATCGCTGCTGGTGTTGATCTGCCCTGCTCATGTTACGCAGGTGTATGTACAACTTGCGCTGCCCAAATTGTGAAAGGTGAAGTTGATCAAAGCCAAGGCATGGGGATTGGTGGTATGGGTGAAGAGTTAGATGCAAAGGGTTATGTTCTTCTCTGTGTTTCTTACCCCAAGTCCGATGTCGAAATCTACACCGACAAGGAGCAGGAAGTATATTCAATTCGCTTTGGCTCTAGCGTGAGTGCTTAGTACTAATCCTAATCTAACGTCAGTTCAAAGAAGGCGGAAAATGGTAAAAATCGCTAAGCGATTTTTACCATTTTCCGCCATTTGCGTGGCGTTTCGCGCCGAGCAAATGGCGTTATCGAACTCACGTTAATCTAATCAAAAACACTCAGAGTATTTTTGATTAGATTAGGATTAAATTTTTTAGAATAGTAATCGATTCTAACCAAAGCTATTGAATTTTCGTTTTGTTCTAAAACAAAACGAAAATTCAATAGCTTTGATCTTTTGTAAACTGAGTTAATACCAATTCACGAAAGTGTTGTCACACTTTCGTGAATTAAAAACCAAACCCAGTAAGGATTTGAGAAACTAAAAATGGCTACGCCATTTTTAGTTTTGGTATAACGTGATTTCGGGATAATTTGAAACGGAATTTGAGAGAGGCTTTGCTTAGCAAAGCCTCTCTCAAATTCCAAAAGTAAAAATCTTGCGTAGCAAGATTTTTACTTTTGTTGCCAGCTTAAACCGAACTATTTGTGAGGTTTGCTTTGCAAGGCTCAAATGTCGAAAAATGCTAAGGCTGCCTGAGCGGAGCCGAAGCCACAGGTACTTTACTTAATAGCAAGTCTCTTAAGTTAATAAATTCAGATTAATAAGTAGTCAAGCATAAGCAAACTTAAAATCCATATTCCTATACTGCTCGCGTAGCGAGCAGTATAGGAATATGGGTTTTGTTTATAGCTATGCCGAGCTACTTAAATAGATTTACTTCTTCTTAAAGAATGGTAAAGCTCCCTTGAGCAATTCCATTACACTCTTATCCTCTAAATTATTAGACTGTTCTTCATCTACAGGATATTTAAAATCTAAGAGTAGAACGATGCGAGTTTGCGTGCCGCGATTCCATGCCTCATGCTCGGTGGTGTCATCAAATACAAAGGTCTTCCCCTCTTCCCATCCACGGGTCTCATCACCAACTCTCAGCCCACATCCTTCACAACCAACTAATCCTAAATGGCAGCGCAGTACTCCATCGGGATAGCCAGTATGGGGCTTGATATGGGTTCCGGGCTTGAGGGAAGAAAAACCTGCGGTGACAAGATGAGGAATTTGCTCAACTAGCTTGGTGGTTTCGGGACAGAGTTGGCAATTTTTATCTAGCTTCATGCCAAAGGCGTACAAACCGAAGATATCCCAGCCATCTTGATAGAGGTGCTTTTCTGGCCATTCCACAAAACTGCGATCGCTGAGTTGTTCGAGTTCACGGCGCACAGTCAGCCAATTGTCTTCTAAAATCTTGGTAAAAGGAAAATCTTGAGAATTTTTATACATAAGTTTTTTTAACTGTAATTAGGCAGCAACTCCAGAAGCGATCGCCTGACTATCAACCACACTCGTAACATCGACTAATTCTGCCTCAAAACTGACTTGGGCACGATTGGTTTTGCCTCCGACATAAAGGCGATCGCCAACCTGCAAAGCCCATACCTGTGAATGACTGATATAGCTCATCACTACACCCAACATCAATAGTCCAAATCCTGCGTAAACAATGGGAATTCCGGGGTCAGCTTTAATTTGTAAGCCTGTGCTACCGATCGCTTCTTTTAACGTAAAGGTAACACCATTAACTTCTGCTTTACCATTAGTTCGCACTGTAGTGAGCAGATTTCCTTGCTCGTCATAAATCAAGAAAGTACCTTGCAAGTCTGGTGTAATCAGTGTCACTCCTGCACTGAGATCAGGCTTAGTAGGAATCCATGTTCCCCAAACTTGTCGCCCACCGTTTTGAGATTCTAATTTATTGACAGGTAATTGCAGAACAGGACTATTATTGAGCGTAAATTTGATGGCGTGAATATCCCAGTTTGCTTGATAGAAGCTGACTCCCTTATATTTCAAGGGTTTGTTCACATGGATCGTTTGGCGATCGACTTCTTTGCCATCTTTATCGAGAACCGACAAATCGGAATAGAACTGATCAATTCTTCCTGTCGGTGTGTAATCAATCCAAAAGCGATTAACGCGCACTGACCAGTCTTTGGGGACTTGGGAAGCCGACCACATCCCTGCTTCCGTAATATTTTTTACTTGAAATGTCTCGCCACTGGGAACCATTTCCTGTGCGATGAAACCTGTCATCGAACCCCAGATCGAGCCAATTAAAACCAATAACATACTGGCATGAACAACGATGGGACCAATTCTGCCAACAAGTCCTTTACGGGCATAAAGGCGATCGTCAGCTTGATATACCTTGTAATTTTTAGACTGTAATGACTGTGCTAACTGGGTGAGATTGCCCCCGATAATTTCCGTAGCAAGGGGTAGTTTCGCAAAACTTTGGGGCTTAGTGTAGTAAAACCAACGCTTAGAAGCTTTGAGAATTGGCAATTGACGATTGAACGTGCAAGCAGTGAGACTTGTGCCAAACAAAATCAGTAAAGTTAGAAACCACCAGCTACCGTAAACATGTTCTAATCCGATCGCCAAAATTACTTTGTAAGACAAGAAACCAAATAGGGCAGGATGTTCAGGATAATTTTCGCGATAGAAATCAAGGGTTTGTCCTTGCTCGATCACCGTGCCAAGGATGCTAAACAGGGCAATTAATAATAAAAGGGCGATCGCTACCTTGAGATTGGCAAGGACTGCCACGACCTGATGTCGCCAAATTTGGTTTGCCTGAAATCGGAGTTGTTGAAACACGTCACGTCAATGATTACTACTTCTAGACTAGATCTTAGCTCATAGAGGTTTTGAATTTGATGAGACATCTATGATGGCGGCATCATGTAAAAACAGCTTAAATTTCAGGTAAAATCACTCTGTTAATTTAAAATCACAAATATGAGAGATTATAATCTTGGTTTTATTAGTAATGAGAATTTGTATAAACATGTCAAAGAAACTGTAAATAAATATAGATTTAAAGTTGATTTAGCTGAATTTAATAAAAACCTAATTGATCCTATTAAACTCACCTTTGATTCTAAAGTTTATGGTAAAAGTATTGAGGGAGCATGTCACTTTTTTGGGATAGTCTAGAAAGCCAATAAACCATTGAGATAA